>Ga0182746_1001112_pt1 | contig 27260 bp, 23 predicted proteins | sample eDN3rd30CBELigOP_FD_128881 | JGI IMG/M metagenome (GOLD analysis project Ga0182746, IMG submission 128881) | Enriched Organic Plus compost microbial communities from Emeryville, California, USA - eDNA 3rd pass 30_C BE-Lig OP (version 2) (version 2) ... | reverse complement strand
CGTGCCGGTTTCCAACCGCCTCGGCGAGCGCGAGGGCATGGGCTTCATCCATCTGATGCAGCAGCTGCCGCAGGAGCGCCTGATCATCGCCGTGCAGGCCGTGGCCGCCATGGAGCGCGCCTATGAGCTGACCGCCGAATACGTCAAGGACCGCAAGGCGTTCGGCAAGACCATCGCCGACTTCCAGAACACCCGTTTCAAGCTGGCGGAAGTGAAGACCCACGCCCGCGTCGCCCGCGCCTTCGTCGAGCACTGCACCGCGCTGGTGCTGGAGAAGAAGCTCGACGTGGAGACCGTGGCCATGGCCAAGTGGTGGACCACCGACACCCAGGGCAAGGTCATGGACGAGTGTCTGCAGCTGTTCGGCGGCTACGGCTACATGCGTGAATACCCGATCTCCCGCATGTGGACCGACGCCCGCGTGCAGCGCATCTACGGCGGCGCCAACGAGATCATGAAAGAGCTGATTGGCCGCAATATCTGACGGCCAGCTTTTCCGGCGCGGCGTCGATCGCCGCGCCGGCCCGGACCGCCGGCGGCTTGTCACAAGCCCTGGCGGCCCTTTGCGACAAGCGCCCCCGGCGCCAGCGACATCAGTCGCGGCGGAAGGGAGAAGCGCACAGGGAAGAAACAGTTCCACGGAGACCGGCGGCGCGCTGCCCGTTTCCGCGCGCCAGCGCATTTCCGAAAAGTCGAAGCTGCTTTTCGCAAGGAAAAATGCGCCCAAGCAAAGGCATGTCGCGGAAGCGAGACGTCACGATACGCGCCGGAAAAGGCGCGCTGGGGGAACTGATGAACCAATTCAGAAAGCGCCTGCTCGGCGCTATCGCCGTGCTGGCTTGCGCCGCGCCGCTGGCCGCGAAGGCCGAAATCTCTGATAACGCCGTCCGCATCGTCGTCATGAACGACCAGTCGTCGGCCTATTCCGACACCTCCGGCAAGGGCTCGGTGGTCGCCGCCCAGCTGGCCATCGATGATCACAACGGCAAGGCCGCCGGCAAGCCGGTGGAGCTGATCTCCGTCGATCACCAGCTGAAGGTCGACGTCGCCCTCGCCCACGCCCGCAAGCTGATCGACCAGGACAAGGTCGACGCTTTCGTCGACATGGCCAATTCAGGCGTGTCGCTGGCAATCCAGAAGCTCGCCCAGGACACCAACCGCGTCGCCCTGCATGTCGGCTCGGCCCACGCCGATCTCTACGGCAAGGCCTGCTCGCCCAACGGCGCCCTGTGGCTGTACGACAGCTATTCCCTGGCCAAGGGTCTGGCGAAGGCGCTGCTGGACGACACCCACAAGAACTGGTTCCTGCTCACCGCCGACTACGCGTTCGGCCACGCCATGCAGGACGACATGACCCGCACGCTGAAGCAGGACGGCGGCAAGGTCGTCGGCGCCGTGCGCGCGCCGCTCGCCACCAACGATTATTCGTCGTTCCTGATGCAGGCCATGGGCGCGGACGCCCAGGTGCTGGCCCTGCTCAACGCCGGGGCCGACACCACCAACTCCATCAAGCAGGCGGCCGAATTTGGCGTCACCCGCAAGGGCGTCAAGCTGGCCGTGCCGATTTTCACCATCATCAACGCCAAGGGCATCGGCTCCGAGCTGGCCCAGGGCGCCGTGTTCCTCGCCGGCTATTACTGGGACGCCGACGACGCCAGCCGCGCCTTCTCGAAGCGCTACGAAGCGAAAATGGGCCGCCCGCCGGCGCACACCCAGGCCGCCGTCTACAGCGCCGTCGCGCACTATCTGAAGGCGATCGACGCCGGCAATACGGATGAGGCGAAGGCCGTGATGGCGAAAATGCGCGAACTGCCGATCAACGACTTCATGACGAAGAACGGCAGGCTGCGCGAGGACGGCCGCGTCATCCGCGACATGCTGCTGCTGGAAGTGAAGGCGCCGTCCGAGGTCAGGTCCGAATGGGATCTGGCGAAGGTCGTGCGCAGCATCCCGGGCGACGAGATGATCCGGCCGGTGAACGAGGGCGGTTGCCCGCTCATCAGGTAAGCGCGACGACATCAGGCGATCCGCCAAGCCGGCGGATCGTTCCCCTGACCGCATGACGCCTTGCGCAACGCCTGCGTTCGTGCTTGTCAACGCCCAGACGGAAAGGCGGCCGCCGCCCGGTTGCCGCCGATCCATCACGCGCAGCCCGCGCCAACAAATCCCGTGACCTTCGGAACCGTGAGGGGGCCCAAGTGACGCATCCATCCATTCACGCCAGGACCAACCCGGACAAGCCGGCCTACATCATGGCCGCCACGGGCGAAACCGTGACCTATGGCCAGCTTGAGGCCCGCTCCAACCAGGTGGCCCAGCTTTTCCGCTCCCTCGGCCTGAGGCCGCAGGATCACATGGCGTTCGTGCTGGAGAACAGCGCCCGCTTCTATGAGGTGGCGTTCGGCGCCCAGCGCGCCGGCCTGTACTACACGGCCATCTCCACCCATCTTCAGCCGGAAGAGATCGCCTATATCGTCGGCGATTGCGGCGCGAAGGTCTTCATCACCTCGATCAGGTTCGCCGACCGCGCGGAAGAACTGCGCAAGCGCCTCAGCCCCGACACCGTGTGCCTGATGATCGGCGGCGTTGTCCCTGGCTTCCAGTCCTTCGAGGACGCGGTGAAGGCCATGCCGGAGACGCCGATCGCCGACGAGGTGACCGGCCCGGACATGCTCTATTCCTCCGGCACCACCGGCCGGCCGAAGGGCGTGAAGAAGCCGTTCGAGAATACGCCGATCACCCAGCTGAACCCGTTCCTGAACGCTCTCGTCGGCACGATGTGCGGCGCCAACAGCGAGACGGTCTACCTGTCGCCGGCGCCGCTCTATCACGCGGCTCCGATGCGCTTCAACATGATGATCATGTGCTATGGCGGCACCTCGATCATCATGGAGAAGTTCGACGCCGAGGAGTATCTGCGCCTTGTCGAGAAGTACAAGGTGACCTTCTCGCAGCTCGTGCCCACCATGTTCATCCGCATGCTGAAGCTGCCCGACGCCATCCGCACGAAGTACGACATCTCCTCGCTGAAGAGCGCCGTGCACGCCGCCGCGCCCTGCCCCGCCGACGTCAAGAAGGCGATGATCGCATGGTGGGGGCCGATCATCCTGGAGTACTACGCCGGCTCCGAGGGCAATGGCGTCACCATCATCAACTCGCAGGAAGCGCTGGAGCGCCCCGGCTCCGTCGGCCGCGCCCTGGTCGGCGAGATCAAGATTGTCGGTGAGGACGGCCAGCTGGAAGGCCCGGGCGACATCGGCCAGATCTATTTCGCTGGCGCGCCTGAGTTCAGCTATCACAACGATCCGGAGAAGACGAAAGGCGCCTACAACGAGCACGGCTGGTCCTCGCTCGGCGACGTCGGCTACCTGGACAAGGACGGTTATCTGTTCCTGACCGACCGCAAGTCCTACATGATCATTTCCGGCGGCGTGAACATCTATCCGCAGGAGACCGAGGACGCGCTGATCGGCCACCCGGCCGTCACCGACGCCGCCGTGTTCGGCGTGCCGAACGCGGAAATGGGCGAGGAAGTGAAAGCTGTCGTGCAGCCGGCCGACGGCTATGAGGCGGGGCCGGAACTGGCCGCCGAGCTGATGGCGTATTGCCGCACGAAGCTGTCGCCCATCAAGTGCCCGAAGAGCATTGATTTCGACCCAGAACTGCCGCGCACCCCGACCGGCAAGCTGATGAAGCGCATCCTGCGCGACCGCTACTGGCCGAAAGAGGCCAAAGGCCCGGCCGCTGTCGCCTGATTTTGTCTGGACAACACCGCCACACGGACGCCCGGAGACCACGTCTCCGGGCGCAACCGTATCAGTATGAATGACGAACGAAGTTAATGCGCGGAGCGTACAGTTCGCGAGGCAGCAGCAGCTCTCTTATGTGCGGCGGCAACGTGCATGATTCTCCAGCAGCGGCCGGGAACTGATAATGCCCGCTCTCATTGCTCCAGCTAGTTAGCGCGCCATCTGCAAAATACAGATGGCCGGCGAACAGCACCCGCTGCTGGCGCGCCAGGCCCGCATGCCCCGCGACCTTCGGCGGCCCGCCCACGCGTTTGTGCAGGTCAGACACGCCGCAAACAACTTCTCCCACAGCATCTTCAGGCAGTACAAAGACATAGAGGCCATCCGGCACGTGGCGTCGCCCCGTGGCCGACTCCTCCATCCGGTATGGTCGCACTTCATCGTTAACGTCTTTTCTCAGAAAAAATATCGCGTCCGGCGCGGCATTGGCCTGAACCCTCCCGGCAGCAACTTCGACAATGCCTCTGAAGCTCTGCGCGGCGCATTCCTGCTGAAAAGCCCTGCGCACATCGTCATACCTGTCATCTCCCGGCGGGAAGGGCAGCCGCTCTGAGCTGGCCGACGGGCTGCGTTGAACGCGCATCCCGCCACCGTGAACAGCGCCACGAACTTCGGCGGCGTCATCAACCCTGTCAGACCGCACTGCGGCTGCCGCATCCCTGGGCCAACACGCCTCAAAAACATCAGGCCAACACGCCTCGAAAATATCATGAAACCAACCCATAAATATGCTTTCCCAGATGAATACACAAAATACATTGCAATCATTATAATATATGATCATTTACAATGGTAAATAATACACAATTATAAACTGACCTAAATATCGTCTTGCAAAACTCCATATAACACCAGCAACAGATCGTTCATCTCCTGTCGTCCCCGCCGGCGCCGACGCCGCCGTGTTCGGCGCGCCGAACGCGGAAATGGGCGAGGACGTGAAGGCTGTCGTACAGCCGGCCGACGGCTATGCGGCGGGGCCGGAACTGGCCGCCGGACTGATGGCGGATTGCCGCACGAAGCTATCGCCCATCAGGCGCCCGAAGAGCATTGATTTCGACCCAGAACTGCCGGGCGCCCCGACCGGCAAGCTGATGAGGCGCATCCTGCGCGACCGCTACTGGCCGAAAGAGGCCAAGGCCCGGCCGCTGTCGCCTGATCCGGCGACGTGGCGCGATATGCAAACGCCCGGGGCAACCGGGCGTTTTTTATTGTCCACCCCAAAAACGCGCCCTGCCACGCGCTCCGCGAATAGGCGTTATCGCCAGCATTCCCAGCCAAGTACTGGCGTGTACCGCCATTCAGATATATCGTCGGCGACCACAATGACTGGGCACGGCGGCGCGCTTCAACACGGCGCGGCGGTTGATGCGCGCCCAGCAAAGGTCTGCAGGAGAGACGCCATGGCCGGAAGCCAGTTGCCGCCGTTCCATAAACTGAATTTCATGCCGCGCGACATCGATCTCGAGCGGCGCGCCGACGGCTCCATGGTCATGCGCCAGCGCATCCCGCTCAAGGCTTATGAGCAGCACATCCCGGCGTTTCTCGCCCAGTGGGCCGCCGAGACGCCGGACGCGGTGTGGCTGGCCCAGCGGCGCGGCCCCGATCGCGCCTGGGACAATGTGACCTACGGCGCGGCGAAACAGCGGGTCGACGCCCTGACCCAGGCGCTGCTCAACCTCGGCCTGGGCGAAGACCGCCCGGTGATGATCCTCAGCGGCAATTCGATCGAGCACGCGCTGATGACCCAGGCGGCGATGCAGGCGCGCCTGCCGGCGGCGCCCGTGTCGCCCGGCTATTCGCTGATGAGCCAGGACTTCACCAAGCTCAGGCATGTGTTCAACCTGCTGACGCCCGGCGTCATCATGGTGCAGGACGGCCCGGCTTTCGCCCATGCGCTGAAGGCGCTGGACCTCACCGGCGTCACCATCGTCCATGTGGAGCGCCCGGCGCCTGGCGTCGACAGCGTGGCCTACGCCGACTGGGAGAAGACGCCGGTGACCGGCGCCGTGGCGGAATCCATCGCCGCCATCAGGCCCCAGACCGTCGGCAAGCTGCTGTTTACCTCCGGCTCCACCGGCATGCCGAAAGCCGTCATCAACACCCAGGAAATGATGGCCGCCAACGTCGCCATGGGCCAGCAGGCCTGCCCGCGCGACCCGGCCGAAACCCGGCGCACGGTGCTGGACTGGCTGCCCTGGAACCACACCATGGGCGGCAACTCGACGTTCCATTCGGTGCTGGCGGACGGCGGCTCGTTCTACATTGACGACGGCCGGCCGCTGCCCGGGCAGTTCGACGAAACCATCCGCAACCTGCGCGAGATCTCGCCCACCTACTACGGCAGCGTTCCGGCCGGCTTCGCCGCGCTGGTGTCGGCCATGGAGCGCGATCCCGAACTGTGCAAGGCGTTCTTCAAGAACCTGCGCCAGCTCGGCTACGGCGGCGCCACCCTGCCGGACGACCTCTACACCCGCATGCAGAACCTGGCGGTGCAATACACCGGCAAGCGCTACGTGTTCTCCACCGGCTGGGGCTGCACCGAGACGGCGCCGACCGCCACCTATACCTATTGGGAGACGGAGCGCGTCGGCCTGATCGGCCTGCCCTTCGCCGGCATGGAGCTGAAGATGGTTCCGGTCGGCGACAAATACGAACTGCGCCTGCGCGGCGTCACCGTCACTCCCGGCTACTACCGCCAGCCAGAGCTGACGGAAAAGGCGTTCGACGAGGAGGGCTTCTACAAGATCGGCGACGCCGGCGTGTTCGTCGACCAGAACCGCCCGGAGGAAGGCCTGGTCTTCGCCGGCCGCGTGGTCGAAGACTTCAAGCTGATGACCGGCACCTTCGTCCACGTTGGCTCGCTGCGCGTCGCCGCCGTGGCCGCCATGTCGCCCGCGGCGCAGGACGCGGTGGTCGCCGGCCAGGATCAGGACTACATCGCCCTGCTGGTGTTCCCGAACGTCATGGCCTGCCGGCAGATCGCCGGGCTGCCGGACGCCGGCGCCGAAGAGCTGATCCGTCATCCGGCGGTGATCGCCACGGTGCGCGACGGCCTCAAGGCCTACAATGCGGAAAATCCTGGCTCCAGCACCCGCATCGCCCGCGCCCTGCTGATGTCCGAGCCACCCTCTGTCGACGGCAACGAGATCACCGACAAGGGTTACATCAACCAGCGCGCCACGCTGGAGCGTCGCAACGATCTGGTGCAGCGCCTGTTCGCCAGGCAGCCGGATGCGGACGTAATCGTGCTCGACGCCCGCACCCTGCCGGAAGGCGCGCAGGTGGCGGCGGAGTAAGCCGCCGGAAGCCGAACGGACCCTGAACGGACAAAGGGCGCTCCAGCGAGCGCCCTTTTTCATGTCCGCCCACCCTGTCCGGTCAGGGCAAGACGACCTTCAATGCCCGGTAAACCGCGCCGGGCGCTTCTCCAGAAACGCCTGCACGCCCTCGGCGAAGTCGCTGGCGCGGCCGGCGGCGCGCTGGAACTGCCGCTCCAGGTCGAGTTGCTCCTCAAAGCTGTTCCCGCTCGATTCCGCGTAGAGCCGGCGGATCAGCCCCAGCGCCACGGTCGGGCCATTGGCCAGTTCGCGCGCCAGCTTCATCGCCTCGTTCAGCGCCTCGCCGTCATCGACGACACGGTTGATCATGCCCCATTCCAGCGCCTTTTCAGCCGGCAGGCGCTCGCCCAGCAGCGACAGCTCCAGCGAGCGGGCGCGCCCCACCAGCCGCGGCAGCAGCCAGCTGGAGCCGCAGTCCGGCGCCAGGCCGATGCGGCGGAACGCCTGCATGAAATAGGCCGAGCGGACAGCGACGATCAGATCGCCCATCAGCGCGAAAGCCATGCCGCCGCCCGCCGCCGGCCCGTTGACCGCCGTGATCAGCGGACAGTGCAGGGCGCGCAGCCGGCGCAGGATCGGGTGGTAGGAGGTGTCCAGCACCGCGCCTGCCTCCGGCGCGTCTCCCGACGCGCGCGCGCGCAGATTGGCGCCGGCGCAGAAAGCGCGGCCCTCGCCGGTGAGCACCACGCAGCGCACGCCGTTGGCCGGGTCATCAATGATGTCGAGCGCCTCACCGAATTCGGCCAGCGATTCCGGCGACATGGCGTTGAGCACCTCCGGCCGGTTATACGCCAGCACGGCGACAGGACCCTCCAGGGTCAGCTTCATATATCTGAAGTCCATGGCTTCCTCCCGGGGAGCAGGCCCATTCATGCGGACCGGATTTCCCGTGTTGTCTTTTTTGTTTTGCGGCGTTTTTTCCACGCCGCCGTTGCGCGCCAACCCGGGGATGTTCCGCCGGACAAACCTCAGGCGCCAGACAGCCCGGCCTGTTTCCGCACGCCCAGTCAAACAAAAAGCCCCGGCTTTCGCCAGGGCTTTCCGATCATTCAGGCGCCGCAACTGCAGACTTGCAGACGCGGCCTCATGCCGTCAGCGGCCCTTGAACTGGGCCGGGCGCTTTTCGAGGAACGCCTGCACGCCTTCCGCGAAGTCCTGGGCGCGGCCAGCGGTGCGCTGGGACTGGCGCTCCAGATCCAGTTGCTCCTCGAAGCTGTTGTCGGTCGATTCGATATACAGCTTGCGGATCAGGCCGAGGGCCACGGTCGGGCCATTGGCCAGCTCGGTCGCCAGCTTCAGCGCTTCGTTCAGGGCCTCGCCATCGTCGACGACGCGGTTGATCAGGCCCCATTCCAGCGCCTTCTCGGCCGGCAGGCGGTCGCCGAGCAGCGACAGCTCCAGCGAGCGGGCGCGGCCGATCAGGCGCGGCAGCAGCCAGGTGGAGCCGCAGTCCGGCACCAGGCCAATGCGGCGGAACGCCTGCATGAAGTAGGCCGAGCGGGCGGCGACGATCAGGTCGCCCATCACCGCGAAGCTCATGCCGGCGCCAGCGGCCGGACCGTTAACGGCGGTGATGATCGGGAAAGGCAGATTGCGCAGGCGGCGCAGGATCGGGTGATAGATGGTTTCCAGCGCCGCGCCGGCGTCGATCTTGCCGCCTTCGCGCTTGCCCATGTCGCCCTGCAGGTTGGCGCCGGCGCAGAAGGCGCGGCCCTCGCCGGTGAGCACCAGGCAACGCACGCCGCTGGCGGGGTCTTCAATGGTGTCGAGCGCCCTGGCGAAATCCGCCAGCAGCTGCGGCGACAGGGCGTTCAGCACTTCCTGATGGTTGAACGCCAGGATGGCGACCGGGCCATCAATGGTGAGCTTCATGCGTTCGAGCGTCATGTTTCCTCCCCTGCGACGCGGCCGCAGGGGACCGCGCCTTCCACAATGGCGGACGCCCCGGCAGGAGCGCGCCGCCCGATATCCGCGCCCGGAGGGGCGCAAAACCCGCGCAGGGCAAAATCCGTTCTCACTGAACCGGCTTTTGCCCTGTCGCCCGGGCGCCAGCTTCCGGCGCCGGCCGGCGGGCGCCCTGCCGGAAGATCCTCAGCGCGGCGCCATGCGGATGGCGGCGTCGAGGCGGATGGTCTCGCCGTTCAGCATCGGATTTTCGACGATCTGCACCGCCAGGCTGGCGTACTCGGACGGATTGCCGAGGCGCGACGGGAACGGCGACTGCTGCCCGAGGCTCTTCTGCGCTTCCTCCGGCAGTCCAAGCAGCATTGGCGTCAGGAACAGGCCCGGCGCGATGGTGCAGACGCGCACGCCGTACTGGGCGAGATCACGGGCGACCGGCAGGGTCATGCCGGCGACGCCGGCCTTCGACGCCGCATAGGCGGCCTGGCCGATCTGGCCGTCGAACGCCGCGACCGAGGCGGTGTTGACAATAACGCCGCGCTCCTCGCCAACCGGATCGGCCTCCATCAGGCCCTCCGCCACAAGGCGGATCACGTTGAAGGTGCCAACCAGGTTGATGTTGATCACCTTCTGGAACTGCTCAAGCGGGTGCGGCCCCTTCTTGCCGACCACGCGGGCCGCCGGAGCAACGCCGGCGCAGTTGACGGCGATGCGAACGACGCCGTGGGCCTGCGCGGCCGCCGCGAGCGCGGCGCGGACATCAGCTTCGCTGGTCACGTCGGCGCGCACGGCGATGCCGCCAATGTCGGCGGCGACGGCGCGGGCCCTGTCGTCCTGCAGGTCGATGATGGCGACCTTCGCGCCCTTCGCCGCCAACGCGCGCGCCGTCGCCTCGCCGAGGCCCGAACCACCGCCGGTGACGATTGCGGAAACGCCGTTGATATCCATGCCAGTCTACTCCGTCGCGCGATTGGCGCACGCGCCTTTCGCGTTATTCCATTCCACTGGCCTGTAGCCGATGTGAGGTGGAAGACCAAGAGGCGAAACGATATTGGTCAACGCCGCCGGCGCCCTGATTCTGGCGCGGGCGCCCCGCCATCCGGCAACTTGCAGCGACGGCCGCAGCCCGAAGCACATCCGGCAATCTGTTGATTTTTGTCCGGAATTTTTGCATCTGACGTCGGCTTCCCCCAGGATGCAGGGGTGTTTGCAAATGTCAAATCCGCTCCACTAGCCCATCAACCTATCGTTTGTTAGACTGGCGCAGCGGTACCGTCGCGCCCCCCGCGACCGGACGCTGCTGGCCAGGGCGTTTTCAGGCGCGCCGGAGCAACGGCTCCGCCGGGAAATCGCGTCAGGACAGAAAGACGGCGCGAAGCCCCCGCCTGTTCTGGCGCCGGGTTTCGCCCTGACGCGCCTTTCCCGGGCGCGGCATGGCGCGTAGTGGAGGTTGTATGGCCAGATCGACGGGACGTATGCGCAAGGACAGTGAGCGTGGTTCGGACGCCGGCGCAGCGGAGCGCCGCAAGCAGATTCTGACGGAAGCCGGCAAACTGTTCGCCGCCCGGGGTTTCGAGGGCGCCTCCATGCGGGAGATCGCCGCCGCGACCGGTCTGCTCTCAGGCTCGCTGTACTACCATTTCGCCTCGAAGGAAGAGCTGTTCGTCGCCGTCTACGACGCCAATATCCGCATGGTGTCCGAGGCGGTGCGGAAGGCGATCGAGGGCGTCGAGGGCGCGTGGGCGCGGCTGGAGGCCGCCGCCATCGCCCACTGCGAAACCCTGCTGACCGGCGACCGGACGGCGGTGCTGGATGTAAAATTCCCGCCGAGCCTGCTTGGCGTGCGCCCGCGCCTGATCCAGTCGCGCGACGAGCACGACCGGCTGTTCGACAGCCTGATCGAGCCGCTGGACCTGCCGGAAGACGTCAACCGCAACCTGTTCCGCCTGCACGTGCTTGGCGCGCTCAACAGCGCGGTCATCTGGTATCGCCCGTCATCGCATCTGTCGCCGGCCGACGTGGCCCGCCAGGTCATCGGCGTGCTGCGTTATGTGCGCAAGGGCAACACGCCGGCGACCTGACGGCGTCATTTCGGGGCGGCTTCGCCCCGAACCTGCTCCACCCAGCCCGGGAAATCGCGCAGGACGCTGGCCCGCAGCCGTGGCCCGGCGGCCTCGCTGGCCGGCGGATTACGGGTGCGCTCATAGACCGCGAAGGCCAGCGTGCGGCCGTCCTTCCGGGCCCAGCCCACGAACCAGCCGTGATCCTGGCGGCCATCGGCGGCCTTCGTGACGGCCGATGAACCGGTCTTGCCATGAAGGGTCCAGCCGCCCTCCGCGGCGAACTCAGGAATGATCGCGCGCGTTTTCCCGATGGCCTGCGCCGAAGCCGGCAAATCGTCGCGCAGCAGCCGGCGGACAAACGCCGCCTGCTCCTCCGGTGAAATCTTCAGCGACGACGACAGCCAGGCGTTGGTCAGGCCATTATTCTTCCCCGGATCACCGGAGACATCCTGGTTGCCGTAATTGAACCGGGCGACCCAGGCGCCGAAAGCGCCAGCGCCGTCCCGCGCCGCCAGCCGCTTCACCAGTTCGCGCGAGAACCAGACCACCGAGTCGCGCTCCCAGATCGCCGGATCCACGTCCTTCTGGTCGCGTTTCGGCGCCTTGAACGATGCGTCGTAGCGCCATACCGGATCGTGGGGACCGGTCAGCAGTCCCGTCTCAAAGCCGATCAGCGCCAGCGGAACCTTGAAGGTCGATTCGGGCGCATGACGGGCGCCGCAGTCACCGTCGCGATGCACGCGCGCGCCGCTGGCCACATCGACCACCAGCACGCAACGATCGACGACCTGCGGCGCCGACGCCTTGCCGGCCGGCTGCGCCGAGGCAGGGCCAGCCGCCAGCAGAACCGCCGTCAGAAAACCGCTGGCAAATGCCCCCCGGGCAAATGAACCAGGGTTACGTGAACCGGCGACCTCGCCTTCAGACCGTACTGTGCTCATCGGATGCTCCAGGGATGCTCTCAAAGGGAGTAGCGTCGCAATTGTTCCATCCTGTCGCGTCCCTGGCGTTCCGCCCGTGCGCCGGCGCACGCGGCGCACGCGCAGCTCAGGCCTGCTCGTCAGCCAGCATCTTGCGCAAGGTGGCCTTGTTGATTTTCTCCAGCGTCGATCGCGGCAACTCGGCGACGATCCGCACCTCGTGCGGAACCTTGAAACCGGCCAGCTGCGCCTTGCACGCGGCCATCACCTGGTCGGCCAGATCCGGCGCCGGCTGCTGGCCGGCCAGCGGCAGGATGAAGGCTACCGGCGCCTCATCCAGCATCGGATGCTTTTTCGCCACCACCGCGACTTCGGAGATACCCGGAACCAGCAGCGCCACGCGCTCGATCTCCGAAGCGGCGACGTTCTCGCCGCCCACCTTCAGCATGTCCTTGCTGCGGTCGGCGAAAACGAAGAAGCCGTCCTCCATCAGCGACACCCGGTCGCCGGTGATGAACCAACCGTCCTCGGTGAACGAATCGCGCGTCGCCTGCGCGTTGCCGTCATAGGCGGCGAACAGCGACAGGCCGGGAATGCCCCTGATCTGGAAGTCGCCGGTTTCTCCGGCGCCGAGTTCGACCCCACGGTCGTCAACGATGCGCACGGCGTATTCCGGCGCGCAGCGCCCCATCGACATCGGCCGGCTGTAGCTGTGCAGTTCGCCCACCGTGCCATGGGTGATGGTCTCGGTCATGCCCCACCAGCCCAGGGAGCGCACGCCGAAGTGGGCGTCCCACGGCGCGTCGCACACGCCCACGCCCCAGGCCCGGTAGCTGTGCGGCGGCACGTCATGCGCCATCAGCGCCTTGATGCAGAACGGGATCATCGACGCCCAGGTGCAGCCATGCTTCAGCGACACCGGCCAGAACCGCGAAGCCGAGAATCGCGGCTGCACCACGCAGGTCGCCCCGGCCCACAGGCTCGCCAGCAGCGTGTAGGCCTGGGCGTTGGTGTGGAACAGCGGCATGGTCATCAGATGCGTGTCGCTGGAGCGCAGCTCCTCGTGCACCGCGTTGACCTTGGCGCCCCACAGGGCGTTGGCGTGGGTCCACAACACCGCCTTGGGTCGCGAGGTGGTGCCGGAGGTGAACTGGAGCGAGAACGGCGCCATCGGATCGTGCGCCCGGGCGAGCAGCGCGGCCGGCTCGCCGTCGATGGCGCTGAAGGCGTCGGCCGGCGCGGGACGATTGGCGCCGGCGTCGGCGCCATTGTCGGTTTCGGTCACCGCCAGCCAGCGCAGCCCCCTGCACGCCCCCGCGAGCAGATCAGCGAATTTCGGCTGGGTGATGCCGGCGACGGCGCCGCTGTGATCGGCGAAATAGGTCAGCTCGTCGGCGCTGGAACGGGCGTTGGTGGTCACCGCCACCGCCCCGGCATAGGCGCAGCCCAGCCAGGCCACGATCGATTCCGGACAATTGTCGAGATGCACCAGCACCCGGTCGCCGGGCCGCACGCCCCGGGCCTGCAAACCGGCGGCGAAACGGGCCAGCCGGTTGGCGAACTGGGCGTAGGACCAGGCAAGGCCCGGCCCCTCGAACGGCTCCCAGATGATGAACGGTTTGTCGGCGCTCGCCTGTGCGCGGTAGTCTACCAGGGTGCGGATGTCCTGGCCCGCGAAAGGGTGCCCCAGGCCGGGTCGCAAGGTCGCCATCATGTCCTCCCGCAGCGCGCCTCTTCCAGGCGGGCTGGCCAATGCATAATTTGGCGGACATTACGCCGGACAGGCCCGTAATTGGCAATGGCGGCCCGCCGCGCGCGCCGTGTACGAACCCGGCGCCCGGCGGACCACAGCGAGGTAAACGAAATGAAAACAGTTGCAGTCGTCGTTGGCAGCGTCCGGGAAGGTTCGCTCAACCAGCAGCTTGGCCGCGCCCTGGCGAAGCTGGCGGCGGGGAAGCTGGCGTTCCGCTTCCTGAAGATCGACGATCTTCCCATGTACAATGACGACCTGTGGAAAAATCCGCCGGAGGCGGTCACCCGTTTCAAGCGGGAGCTGGAGGCCGCCGACGCCGCCCTGCTGCTGACGCCGGAATACAACCGCTCCACCTCGCCGCTGCTGAAAAACGCCATCGACTGGGGCTCCCGCCCCTACGGCAAGAGCAGCTGGATGCACAAGCCGACCGCCATCGCCGGCGCCAGCCCCGGCGCCATCGGCACGGCGGCGGGCCAGGCCCACGTGCGCACGACCGCCAGCGCCGCCGGCGCCCTGCTGATGTCGCAGCCCGAACTGTACTTCAGCGCCAAACCCGGCCTGATCGACGCGGACGACGCCATCACCGATGAGGGAACGCGCAAGTTCCTGCAAGGCTATGTCGACGCGCTCGCCGCCCATATTGACCGTCTGGTCCGGTGAGCGCCGGCCCGCGGACGCCCGCCGCCACGGGCGCGGCGCCCGCGGGCGCCGCCTGTCCATCCACGGCGCGCGCTGACGGGGATGACCGCCAGCCGGTGCGGCTCGGCGTCGACGTCGGCGGCACCAAGATCGAGGCGATCGCCCTTGCCGCCGATGGCCGGCAGCTGGCGCGCCGGCGCGTCGCCACCCCGCGCCACGATTATGAGGCCGGGATCGCGGCCATCGCCGCGCTGGTGGCGCAGGTGGAGGCCGAAGCCGGCTCGCCGCCCCTGACGACGCCGGTGGGCTTTGGCATTCCCGGCTCCCCCTCCCCGGCCACCGGCCTCATCCGCAACGCCAACTCCACCTGGCTGAACGGCCGGCCGCTGCAACGCGACCTGGAGGCGGCGCTTGGCCGCCCGGCGTTCATCGCCAACGACGCCAATTGCCTCGCCGCCTCCGAGGCCACCGATGGCGCCGGGGCCGGCGCGCCGGTGGTGTGGGCGCTGATACTCGGCACCGGCGTCGGCTCCGGCCTCGCCATTGCCGGCCGCCCGCTGACCGGGCGCAACGCCATCGCCGGCGAATGGGGCCATATGCCGTTGCCCGCCATGAGCGACGCGGAAGCCGCCGGCCGGGCGTGCTATTGCGGGCGGACCGGTTGCGTTGAAACCTTTCTCAGCGGCCCCGCCTTCACCCGCGATCACATGGCGTCGCTCCGGCGCCATGGCCAGCCGGCGCCGGAGGCGATGAGCGCGCAGCAGGTCATCGCCGCCATGCGCGCCGGCGACCGCCTCGCCCAGGCGTCTTACCGGCGCTATCTGGACTGGCTGGCGCGCGGCGTCGGCGCCGTCGTCAACGTGCTCGATCCGGACGTCATCGTGCTGGGCGGCGGCATGTCCAATGTCGATGAACTGTACGCCGACCTGCCGGCGGCGATCGCGCCACACGTCTTCTCCGACGTATTTGACACGCCGGTTCGCAGGGCCGCCCATGGCGACAGTTCCGGCGTGCGCGGCGCCGCCTGGCTCCCCGCCGCAAGCCTGGGCGCGGCTGGCCGCTCACGCAACGGCGCTTGACAATTGCCCCGCGCTCCTGACCATCAGCGGCCAATTCAATCGAATGCTTGTTAGGCTACGCGGCGAATGAGGCTGCGGACGGCAGAACCAGAGGAACCATGACCATGCAGGGGCGTATCGCGATCAACATTACTGGCGGCGTCGCCGACGTGAAGCTTGTGCGCGCCGACAAGATGAACGCGCTCGATCACGCCATGTTCGACGCGCTGGTCGAGGCGATCGAAACCCTTGGCAGGAACCCCGCCGTGCGCGTTGTCGTGCTGTCTGGCGAAGGCCGGGCCTTCTGCGCCGGCCTCGACATGGGCAACTTCGGCAAGATGGCCGGCAAGGGCGCGGATAGCGGCCAGGACGATGGGAAAGCCGCCGTGCCCCGCAAGCTGGAGCCGCGCACCCACGGCGCCGCCAACCGCCCGCAATATGCGGTGTGGGGCTGGCGCGAACTGCCCGTGCCGGTGATCGCCGCCGTGCATGGCGTCGCCTTCGGCGGCGGCTTCCAGCTCGCCCTCGGCGCGGACATGCGCTACGTCACGCCGGATACGCGCATGTCGGTGATGGAGATCAAGTGGGGTCTGGTGCCGGACATGGCCGGCACCCAGATCATGCGTCACCTCGCCCGCGAGGACGTGGTGCGCGAGCTGACCTACACCGGCCGCATCTTCAACGGCGAGGAAGCCCTGAATTACGGCTTCGCCACCCGCGTCTGCGCCGATCCTTACGCCGAGGCCATGGAAACCGCCCGTCTGATCGCCGACAAGAGCCCGGACGCCATCCGCGCCAGCAAGCGCATCCTCAACCGCGCCGCCATCGTTTCACCGATGGAAGGTCTGATTGACGAGTCGATCGAGCAGGGCGTGCTGATCGGCAGCCCCAACCAGGTCGAGGCCATCATGTCCAACCTGGAAAAGCGCCCGGCCAAATACGCCGATCCGAAGATCTGACGGCGCCCCGCCAAAGGCGGCGGTCACCGCCTGGCGTGGCTGGCGCCGCGCCGGGCGTTCCCCTGTCAGGACGCGTCCCCACGCCCTGACAGACCTGGTTCGCCAGACCGGCCGCATGAAGCCGGCTGAGGAGAGAAACGCCCATGATCGATCTGCACTACTGGCCGACCCCAAACGGCTGGAAAATCACCATCATGCTGGAGGAAGCCGGCATTCCGTACCGGGTGGTCCCCGTGAACATCGGCGCGGGCGACCAGTTCAAACCGGAATTCCAGGCGATCAGCCCCAACGGCCGCATGCCGGCCATCGTCGACACGGCCCCGGCCGACGGCGGCGAGCCGGTGTCGATCTTCGAATCCGGCGCCATCCTCGAATATCTGGCGGAGAAATCCGGCAAGTTCCTGCCGGCGGACGTGCGCGGGCGCTATCGCGTGCTGCAATGGCTGATGTGGCAGATGGGCGGCCTCGGCCCGATGCTCGGCCAGCATGGCCATTTCAAGCTCTACGCCCCGGAGCAGGTGCCCTATGGCGTCAGGCGTTACGGCGATGAGGCCCGGCGCCTCTATGGCGTGCTCGACCGCCAGCTCGGCCAGACCGGCGCCTGCGTCGCCGGCGACTACTCCATCGCCGACATGGCGATCTTCCCGTGGATCATGACCCACAAGGCCCAGGAAATCTCCCTGGACGCCTACCCGCATATCGCGCGGTGGTACGCCGAACTGCGCCAGCGGCCGAAGCTGCAGGCCGGCCTCGACGTGGGCAAGGACTGGCGCAAGCCCATGACCGATGAGGCGAAGAAAGTGCTGTTCGGCCAGACCGCCGCCGGCGCCGCGCCAGCCGGTAACTGACATTTCCGCATCCAGGGCTTCCCGATGACCACGATTGAATGCTTCTTCGACTGCTCCAGCCCATGGACCTACCTGGGCTTCGATTCGCTCATCAAGCTGGCTGACGAACTGGGTGAGACCATCACCTGGAAGCCGATCATGGTGGGCGGCATCTTCAACACCATCAATCCAACGGTCTACGCCTCGCGCCAGCAGCCGGTGCCGCAAAAGGCCAACTACATGCGCAAGGACCTGCAGGACTGGGCCCGCCATTGCGGCATTGAGATCAACTGGCCCAAGGTGTTCCCGGTGAACAGCGTCAAGGCCATGCGCGGCTGCGTCTGGCTGCTGCCCCAGGGCAAGATGGTTCCGTTCGCCCGCGCCGTGTTCGAGAGCTACTGGCGCGATGAGAACGACATTTCCCAGGACGGGCATCTCGCGCCGATTCTCGACCGCCTCGGCATTGATCGCGACGCCTTCTTCGCGGCCATCGGCCAGCAGGAGATCAAGGACGCCCTGCGCGCCAATACCGACGAGGTGATGGCGCGCGGCGGCTTTGGCTCGCCAACCATCTTCGTCAACGGCGGCGACATGTATTTCGGCAACGACCGCATGCCGCTGATCCGCGACGCCATCCTGCGCGCCCGCGCCGCCTGAACGCGCGGAGCGATCCCCCCGCGCCAGGCCCGTCGCGCCGTCGCGCGGCAAAAAAACAAACATCAGACATTGAGGAAACGCCCATGCCCCGCGCCGTCATCTGTCATGCCCTCGAAAGTCTCGACGGGCTTTCATTGCAGGAGACGCCGCGCGCGCCGGTCGGCCCCGGCCAGGTCCGCGTGGAGATCCACGCCGCCGGCATCAATTTTCCTGATCTGCTGATGACCACCGGCGGCTACCAGTTCAAGCCCGAAACGCCTTACGTTCCGGGCATGGAGGCGGCTGGCGTGGTGAGCGAGACCGGGCCGGGCGTCACCCGCTTCAAGGTCGGCGACCGGGTAATGATGGGCGGCAAGACCGGCGCTTTCGCCGAAGAGGCCGTGACGGCGGAAACGCAGCTGGAGCCGCTGCCGGACGCCCTGTCGTTCGCCGAGGGCGCCTGCTTCCGCGTCGCCTACCTCACCGCCTGGTACGCGCTCAATGAGCGCGCCCATCTCAAGGCCGGCGAAGTGCTGCTGGTGCACGGCGCCGGCGGCGGCGTTGGCCTCGCCGCCGTGCAGATTGGCAAGATGATGGGGGCGACGGTGATCGGCTGCGCCTCATCGCCGGAGAAACTCGACGTCATCCGCGCCAGCGGCGCCGACCACGCCATTCTCTATGGCGCCGGCCCGTTCAAGGACGAGGTCAAGCGCCTCACCGGCGGCAAGGGCGCCGACGTGGTGTTCGACCCGATCGGCGGCGAGATTTTCGAGCAGAGCCTGCGCTGCATGAACTGGGGCTGCCGCCTGCTCATCATCGGCTTCACCGGCGGAGTCGGCAAGGCGGCGACCAATCTGGTGCTGATCAAGGGCGCCAGCGTGCTCGGCGTGCGCGCCGGTGAGTCGGCGAAGCACGATCCGGCCAGCGGCCAGCGTTCGAAAGCCGCCCTTGCCGAACTGGCCGCCAGCGGCAGGCTGAAGCCGCACATCTCCCATATCGTGCCGCTGGAGCGCTGGCGCGAAGCGTTCGAACTGATCCGCGACCGCAAGGCCATCGGTCGGGTGGTGATCCAGACCCGGTGAGCCTGGCGGGGTTCGCGGCGGAACGGAGACGCTCCGCCGGTTCTTCTCAGTGCGCCAGCAGCAGCGCCCGGTCGGTCTGGGTGATGACGTCGCGCGTCGTGCCGCCCATGAACCACTCCAGCCAGCGCGACTGGCCATAGCCGCCCATGACCATCAGATTGGCGCCGAGGCGCTCGCTCTCGTCCAGCAGCGCCTCGGTGGCGACGCCCGCGTCCAGCTTCACCGGATGGATCGCCACCTGCCCCGGCCCCTGGGCCGTCTGGCGACGCAGATGGGCCGCCAGGTCCTCGGCCGACCGGTCCGTCGCCTCGTCTTCCCTGGTGAAGGCGTAAACGATGTCGGTCTGGTGGGCGTTGGCGATCAGCGGCATGGCCTCGGCGACGGCGCGGGTCGCCTGGCGGCAGTCGCGCCAGCCAATCAGGATGCGGTCGAACTTCTCCGGCGCGTGGCCCCCGGGCGGGGCCAGCAGCACGCCGCGGCCACTTTCGGTCAGCACCGCCTCGACCAGATCGCCCCAGTCCTGCTCGGCGTCGCCGCGATAGGGGCAGGTGGCGATGAACAGGTCGGCCCAGCGCGCCTGGCGCGCCGCCAGCCGGGCGAGCCCGGCGGGGCGGGCTTCGAGGCGCCGCACTTCATAGGGCACGCCATAGCTGGCCAGCCGTTCATTGAGCGCCTTTTCGATATTGTCGCCCTCGCGTCGCACCTGATCCTCGATATCGGCCACGACAGAAACCGCCGCCGCGCCCGCCTCGATCGGCATCACCGTGGCGAACTCGGGCAGCGCGTTGGTAAACAGCCCGATCAGGCGCGTCACGCTGGGGGCTCCCAGGCTGGCGATGACCGTGCGCGCATGCGCGAGCCGGACCTCATCCTCCGCCGAACCATCGAGGTGCACCATCAGATCCATCATCGCCCATCTCCCTGAGAACCGCGCGTCATGCGCCATCGGCTCCGCCGGCCGCCAGCGCCGGAAGTTCTTCGTTGTTTCCGGCACAGGACAGCACGCCGCGCGGCGCGCGTGAAGCGTCTCTCTCAAAACATTTACGCCTTCCCGTAGAACCATGCTATTGGCCCTTGCCGTAACATTCTGGCCGCAACATCCGATGAGCATCATGTCCACTGACGGGGTCGCTGACGGCGACGAGCCGAAGCTCAATCTCCAGTCTTACCTGCCCTACCGCATGGCTGTGCTGTCGGAGGTCGTTGCCCAGGGACTGGCCAGACAGCACCTCAACCGGTTCAACATCGCCATCCCCGAATGGCGGGTGCTGGCGACGCTGGGCGCCTTCTCGCCGCTCACCGCCAAGGCCATTGGCCAGCACAGCCGCATGCACAAGACCAAGGTGTCGCGCGCCGTGACGGCGCTGGAGGCCCGCAGCCTCCTGCGCAGCGAGGTCAGCCCGCACGACCGGCGCGAGATCAACCTGTGGTTGAGCGAGGAGGGCCAGGCGCTTTACCGGCAGATCGTTCCCCTCGCCCACGCCTATCAGGCCGAAATCGTCGCCGGCATCGATCCCCAGGACCTGGAGACGATGACGCGAACCATGGAAATCATCTTCCAGCGCGCCGACGCCTGACCCCTTGCGCTGGCGAGCCGGCCAGGCCGCGACGCACGGATGACCACGGCAAGGCTGACCCGGTCGACCAGGGCGGATTATAATTGCAATGTTATTTCATTGCATATAAAGCAAGACACATCGGGCAGGACCTGCGGCGCACGCCCAGGCCCCGCCTGTCTGGAGCAAACCCGTTCATCCCGAAGCGGAGCCTTACGCCATCCTTTTGGCTTGACGCGTTTTCCCCGACGGTATGACGTCCCCTGGAGAACGCCAGCCCACGCTTTTGCCGCAGGCGCCGCCGTTTCGCCGACAGCCGTTTTGAGGGAGCCAACCCATGTCCGCCAGTCCCGGCCGCGCCGTCTGGATGAACCGCAGAGCCGTGCTGGCGGCGATGCTGGCGCTCGCCAGCGGCGGGCCCGCCGTCACCGGCGCATCCGCCGCCAGCGACGGCGACAGGCTTCCGGTTGTCGCCAGCTTCTCCATCCTCGCCGATCTGGTCCGCCAGGTCGGCGGCGGGCGGGTGGAGGTCACCGCGCTGGTCGGTCCAGGCGGCGACGCGCATGTCTTCTCTCCGGCGCCGGCCGACGCGAAACGCATCGCCGCCGCCGGGCTGATCGTCACCAACGGCCTCACCCTCGAAGGCTGGCTGCCGCGCCTCATCAGCGCCTCGGGCGCGAAAGCTCCGGTCATCGTCGCCAGCAAGGGCGTCAACGCCGCCCACCTTGACGAAAACGCCCCCGGCCACGTCCATGACGCCGCGCCAGACCACAGCCATGGCCACGGCCATGGCGGCCTCGATCCGCACGCCTGGCAGGATGTGGTCAATGTCAAAACCTATGTGCGCAATATCCGCGATGGCCTGATCGCCGTCGATCCCGCCGGCCGCGAGGTCTATGAACGCAACGCCGCCGCTTATCTCGCCCGGCTGGATGAGCTGGACGCGGACATCCGCCGCCGCATGGCGGCAATCCCGGCCGCCCGCCGCCGCATCATCACCACCCATGACGCCTTCGGCTATTTCGGCCGCGCCTATGGCCTTGGGCTGATCGCGCCGCAGGGTCTCTCCACCGACACCGAAGCCTCCGCCGCCGACGTCGCCCGGGTGGTGCGCCAGATCCGCGCCGAAAAAGCCCCGGCGGTGTTTCTGGAAAACATCGCCGATCCCCGCCTGATGGCGCGCATCGCCCGCGAAACCGGCGTCAGGGTCGGCGGCCAGCTCTACACCGACTCCCTGTCGCCCGCCGATGGCCCCGCCGCCAGCTACATCGCCATGATGCGCAGCAATGTCGGAACCCTGGAGAAAGCGCTGGCGCCCTGAGCGAGCAACAGAGCTGTCAAGGCAAGGCCTCCTCGACAATGGCGGAAATGCCTTTCCGGGCTGCCCGGTCGGCGGCGCGGCCAGCTTTTGGCGCACTGCCAGGCAAGGGCCAGACAGCGTCCCGAAGCTTCTCATCACGCTCCAGAATCCCGGCGACATGCGGCGCGTCAGCCGGCGCCATGTAGAGCCTGTCGATATCCTGACCCCGGACCGGCGCTTTGGTGAAATGAACTTCGCCAGCGGAAAAGACCGCCTCCGGCGGCTGTTTTAAACCAACCCATATCGTCGGCGCGTCGCGCGTATCGAAATCGAAGCGCAGCGCCTGCACCAGCCCGGAGGCGGCGTAGTCGTCGCAACTGACGACGAATGGCAGTCTGGTCTTCAGGTTTCCAGACGCTGTCAGACTGTCGGGAGGCCGGACCGGCGGCTCGCGAAACTGGTAAACGCGCTCGCTGTCGGCCGGGTCGAGAAAGCCCCACCTGCGCAGGCCTTCGAGCATGGGCGCATCGATGGCCATGAGGTAGGCGCTGCCATCTTCCCGGAACCCCGCTTCATCTGCCCGGAGTGTCCGCCATTCGTGCCGACGCGACGCCGATCCGGACGTCGTCTCCCCTGTGTAGCCCCTCATTGGCGCCTCCCTCGACGCCAGTGTTGGCGACGACGCCCGGCCGCGCCACCGAAAGCAAAGGTCGTGCGTCCGGACCCGGTCCGCCAGAGAGGAATGGCGTTACTCCCCCTCGATCTCCGCCCGCAGCATCTCCAGCTCCAGCCAGCGATCTTCGGCGGCGGCGAGTTGCTCCTGAAGCTGGCTGGCGGCGGCGGTGAACTTTTCGAACGCGGCCAGGTCCTTGACGTAGAGATCCGGGTCGGCCAGCTTCGCCTGCACCGCCTGCTGTTTCGCCTCCAGCTCGGCGATGGTTTTGGGCAGCGTCTCCAGGGCGTGCTTGTCCTTGAAGCTCATGCGCTTCGCGGCGACCTTCCCGGCCGGCTTTTCCGCGGACTTCGCGGCAACCTTGTCGGGAGCCTTGTCAGCGCCAGACTTCGAGGCCGTTTTGGCGCTGGCGATATCGACGCCGCGCTGGCGCAGCATGTCGCTGTAGCCGCCGGCGTATTCCTGCCAGCGGCCATCGCCTTCCGGAACCAGCACGGCGTCAACGATTCGATCGAGGAAGTCACGGTCGTGGCTGATGAGGATCACCGTGCCGGAATAGGCGCCCAGCATCTCCTCCAGCACGTCCAGCGTCTCCAGATCGAGATCGTTGGTCGGCTCGTCCAGCACCAGCAGGTTCGAGGGCCGGGCCATGGCGAGGGCCAGCATCAGCCGCGCCCGCTCACCGCCGGAGAGCACCTTCACCGGCGTGCGCGCCATTTCCGGCGGAAACAGGAAGTCCGCCATGTAAGAGACGACATGACGCGGCTGGCCGCCAACAAACACGTTGTCGCCGCGCCCCCCGGTCAGGGTTTCGGCCAGGGTGGCGTCGGGATCGAGCAGGGCCCGGCGCTGGTCCAGGGTCGCCAGCTCCAGATTGGCGCCAAGGCGGATCACGCCCGCGTCCGGCGCCAGCGCTCCGGTCAGCAGGCTGATCAGCGTGGTCTTGCCGGCGCCGTTGGGACCGATAATTCCAAGCCGGTCGCCGCGCAGCAGCCGCAGCGACAGATCGCGCACGATCACCCGCTCGCCGAAGCTTTTGCTGACGCCTTTCGCCTCGATCACCTGCTTGCCGGAGAGTTCAGCCTCGGAGGCCGCCATGCTGACCTGGGCGGAGGCCTGGTTGACGGCGCTGCGGGCCTCGCGACGTTGCTGGCGCAACGCCGACAACTCGCCCATGCGCCGCACATTGCGCTTGCGGCGCGCTGTGACGCCGTAGCGCACCCAGTGCTCCTCGGCGGCGATCTTGCGGTCGAGCTTCTGGGCGGCGACCTCTTCCTGCTCCAGCACCTCGTCGCGCCAGGCTTCAAAACGGTCGAAGCCGATATCGGCCCGGCGGGTCTGGCCGCGATCGAGCCAGACGATCGACTTGCCGAGCTTTTCCAGAAAACGCCGGTCGTGGCTGATCAGCACCAGCGCCGTGCGCAGGCCCGCCAGTTCCTGCTCCAGCCATTCGATGCTCGGCAGGTCGAGGTGGTTGGTCGGCTCATCGAGCAACAGGATGTCCGGCGCCGGCGCCAGCGTGCGGGCAAGCGCGGCGCGACGGGCCTCGCCGCCGGACAGGCTGGAGGGATGCTCCTCACCGGTCAGGCCAAGCTTTTCCAGGTACATGCTGGCGCGCCAGCTGTCGTCGCCCTCGGTCAGCCCCTCCATCACCCACGACATCACCGTGTCATGGCCCGAGAGGTCCGGTTCCTGCGGCAGGTAACGCAAGGTGGCGTCCGGCTGCAAAAACCGTTCGCCCGCGTCAGGCTCGATCAGGCCGGCGGCGACCTTGAGCATGGTCGACTTGCCGGAGCCGTTGCGGCCCACCAGCACCACCCGGTCGCCGCGCGCCACCGACAGCCCGGCGCCGTCGAGCAGTTGCTGCGTGCCCAGACGCAGCCGCACGCCGGCGAGGGAAAGCAGCGGAGGAAGGGCCATCGAAACTACCTTGCGTATCTGCGGGTCAACCGGCGACGCCGGCCTGATAATCCTTGACGTCGGAGACGCGAATGTCCGGCCAGCGCTCCTGCTCATAGCTGAGCGAGAAGGCGGTGGTGGCCATGAACACCGGCTCGCGGTCGAGATCGAGCGCGATCGATGAGGTGTGGGCGTTGACGAATTTGTCGAGCTCGCCTGCCCTGTCGCTGGAAATCCAGCGGCAGATGGAAAAGCGCGTCGGCTCGAAATCGATCGGCAGGCCATATTCCGCCTGCAACCGCTCCTTCAGCACGTCGAGCTGCAGGGCGCCAACCACGCCGACGATGGCGCCCGAGCCGTCCACCGGCTGGAACACCTGCACCACGCCCTCCTCGGCCATCTGCTGCAGGGCTTCCTTCAGCTTCTTGGCCTTCATGGGATCGGTGAGCTTGATGCGCCGCATGATTTCCGGCGCGAAGCTCGGCACGCCGCGGAACACCAGGTCCTCGCCCTCGGTCAGGGTGTCGCCGATGCGCAAGGTGCCGTGGTTGGGAATGCCGACCACATCGCCAGCAAAGGCTTCCTCGGCGATCGACCGGTCCTGGGCGAAGAAGAACTGCGGCGCCGACAGGGTCATCGGCTTGCCGGTGCGGGCCAGCCGCGCCTTCATGCCGCGCGTCAGCCGGCCGGAGCAGACGCGCATGAAGGCGATGCGGTCGCGGTGGTTCGGATCCATATTGGCCTGGATCTTGAACACGAAGCCGGTCATGCGCTTCTCGGTCGGCTCCACCATGCGGGTCGCCGCCTGCTGGCCGCGTGGCGGCGGCGCGAAGGCGGCCATGGCGTCGATCAGGTCGCGCACGCCGAAATTGCGCAGGGCCGAGCCGAAGAACACCGGCGTCAGATGCCCCTGGCGGAAGGCGTCCAGATCGAACGGCTCCAGCGCCGCTTCCGCCAGCGACAGCTCCTCATGGAACGCCTCGCGCTCATGCTCCGGCAGCAGCCCGAGCAGCCTGGGATCGTCGGCGCCCGTGACGGTGAAGCCCGCGTCGTCCTTGTCCACCAGCCGCACGCGTTTGTTGCGCAGGTCATAGGTGCCGGCAAAGGAACGGCCGCTGCCGATCGGCCAGGTCACCGGCGAGGTGTCGAGGGCGAGCGTTTTCTCCACTTCGTCGAGCAGGTCGAACGGGTCGCGGGCCTCGCGGTCGAGCTTGTTGACGAAGGTGACGATCGGGATGTCGCGCAGGCGGCAGACCTCGAACAGCTTGCGCGTGCGCGCCTCGATGCCCTTGGCGGCGTCGATGACCATCACGGCGGCGTCCACCGCCGTCAGCGTGCGGTAGGTGTCTTCCGAGAAGTCCTCGTGGCCTGGCGTGTCGAGCAGGTTGAAGACGTGGTCGCCGTATTCGAAGGTCATCACCGAGGTGACGACGGAAATGCCGCGCTCTTTCTCGATGCCCATCCAGTCCGAGCGCGTCGCCGCGCCGCCGCGCTTGGCCTTCACGGCCCCGGCAAGCTGGATGGCGCCGCCGAACAGCAGCAGCTTCTCGGTCAGCGTGGTCTTGCCCGCGTCCGGGTGGGAGATGATGGCGAAGGTCCGGCGGCGTGCGACCGCCTGCGCTTCCGGCGAGGTCTGGACGTTCATCGACATGCGATCTGGCGGCGCGCGGCCGCCGGTTGGTTATCGGCTGGATATCTGGAGGGCGCTCTAGCAGGTTTCCGCGCCGGGGGCGAGCCGCCGCCATGCGCGCGTCCCATCATACGCCCTATGGCTTGCGCCACTCCATCATCAGCAGCCACGGAGCGCGGCGATAGCGGGCGACGCGCGCGGCGTCCGGCCAGGCGGGATCGGGCTCAGGCTCGTCAAAGCAGGCGAGCCTCAGCCCCTGCCCCAGCAGCGCCTGCATGTAGCGCGACAGCGGCCGGTGCCAGTTGCGCACCCGGACGCCGGCCCAGGCCACCCATTCGGCCCGGCTGTCGAGATAACCGTCGATCGCATAGCGCTCGGCGGGGCCCTCGCCTTCCCAGCCGCCGGCCGTCGAGAATGAATTGAGATTGGCGATCAGCAGGGCGCCGCCGGGGCGCAGCACCCGCGCCATTTCAGCGACCGCCTGTTCCAGGCCTTCGATATCAATCAGGGTGAGGTAGCTGACCGCCAGATCGAAACTGGCGTCTGGAAAATCAAGCTTTTCGGCCCGGCCGACGCGGTAGTCGCCGCCAGGGTCGCGCGCCTGCGCCGTCTCCACCATCAGCGGGATCGGGTCAACGCCCACCGCGTTGACGCCGGCGGCGCGCATCATCCGGCAGAAACGCCCCTCGCCGCAGCCGACGTCGAGGGCATGGCCGTAGCCGCCCGCACGCACGCGGGCCAGCATGGGCGCATCCAGCACCGCATGGCGCGAGAAATCACCGTCGATGCTGGCGATCCACGCCGGCGCCGATTCGCTCCATCCTTCGCTCATGCTGAAGTATTTCCCTCAAACCCCACCCGCCAAAACGCGCGCGCCCTGCTTTTCCCGAAAAGGCGCTCGCCCCGCCTTCAGGCGACCTGCTCATCCGCAGCGCGTGGCGAGGGCGTTTCGTAGTCGAACACCTTCATATAATGGGCGATGGCCTCCGGCGTTCCCGTGGCCTTTTGCAGATTGTCCGACAGCTTCACCGCAGGGCGGCCATTGGCCGAGGACACCTTGCACACCAGCGAGGCCGGGCGCAGATCGAGATCCGGCCGGGTGGCGCAGCCCTCGAAATCATTGGTGAGGTTGGTGCCCCAGCCGAAGCTCATGCGCACGCGGCCATGGAAGTGGCGATAGGTCTTCTCGATGGAATCGACGTCGAGCGCGTCG
>Ga0182746_1001107_pt1 | contig 27427 bp, 51 predicted proteins | sample eDN3rd30CBELigOP_FD_128881 | JGI IMG/M metagenome (GOLD analysis project Ga0182746, IMG submission 128881) | Enriched Organic Plus compost microbial communities from Emeryville, California, USA - eDNA 3rd pass 30_C BE-Lig OP (version 2) (version 2) ... | reverse complement strand
TGAGCGCATAGCGGTAGGGACCGACCAGGAGGACCACTGTGACCGTTCCCACCCCGTACGAAGACCTGCTCCGTGACGTGCTCGAGCACGGCACCCACAAGGAGGACCGGACCGGCACCGGGACCACGAGCGTGTTCGGGCGGCAGATCCGGTTCGACCTGGCCGAGGGCTTCCCGCTCATCACTACGAAGAAGGTCCACTTCCGCTCGATCGCGCTCGAGCTGCTGTGGTTCCTCCGCGGCGACGGGAACGTCCGCTGGCTGCAGGAGCGGGGCGTGACCATCTGGGATGAGTGGGCGGACGAGAACGGGGACCTCGGACCCGTCTACGGTGTCCAGTGGCGGTCCTGGCCTACCCCGGACGGGGGCACGATCGACCAGATCACCCGACTCGTGGACGCCCTCCGCGCTAACCCGGATTCCCGCCGGCACATCGTCACCGCCTGGAACCCCGCCGAGGTGGACGACATGGCACTCCCGCCCTGCCACGCCCTGTTCCAGCTGTACGTCGCCGACGGGAAGCTGTCCTGCCAGCTGTACCAGCGGTCGGCGGACCTGTTCCTCGGCGTCCCGTTCAACATCGCCTCCTACGCGCTGCTCACCCTGATGCTCGCCCAGCAGACCGGCCTGGAACCGGGCGAGTTCGTGTGGACGGGTGGTGACTGCCACATCTACGACAACCACCAGGATCAGGTGGCCGAGCAGCTGTCCCGCACCCCTTTCCCGTACCCGCAGCTGCGTTTCACCCGGCAGCCGGAGTCGATCTTCGACTACCGGTTCGAGGACTTCAAGCTCGTGGACTATGTGCACCACCCGGCCATCCGCGGCGCGGTCGCGGTGTGAGGTCGGTGCGCGCCGCTATCCTGCAGCGATGCGACATGCCCGCCCCGCCCTCACCACCCTGGCCGCCACCGCGCTTCTGCTTGCCGGCTGTGCCGGCATCGGCCAGCCCAGTCGGCAGCAGTCCTGCGCGGACATGACCGCTGTGCAGGAGAAGATGGTGCTGATGCTCGGCCGGTCCACGACGTTCGCCAGCTTGGAGTCCCTCCAGGAAGATATGCGTGCCCTGCTGCCGCTCGTCGACGAGTTGCGGGAGGTGCCGATCGACCCGTCGAACACGACGCTGGTCGAAGCGCGCGACAAGTGGGCGGATGCTGCTGAGCGCTTGTTCGACCGGGCCAGCAAGTCCACTGACACGGGCGCGTTGAAGCTGATGCTGACGAAGACGACGTCCGCCGCGATGGACGTGGAACGGCTGTGCAGGAACTAGCCCGATCCCGGGGGTGCGGGCTGGTTCTCTGCGGCCGCTGCGCCTGAGAGGCCCAGACCCTGAGTCAGCGGGAAGCGTCACCGCCGACGGCGGATGATCTGCATGAGGAAGGTCTCCCATCCGCGGAGCTTCGCTGCGGCGAACCGGTGGTTCCCGTCGAGCATCGCGATGGTCCCGTCTTCCCGTTCGACGCCCAGCGGTCCGTCGGCGCCGTAGAAGGAGATCTCGTCGTCGAACGTGTCCTCGTGTTCCCGTTCCACTCGGACACGTCGGGCATCAGCGCCATCTCGGGGCTGGTGGCTCCGGCCTTGAACTGGCCATTCGGGTGCCGCTGGCGCGGCGACGGTCATGCCGGCACCCGGCCGAAGAACTCCGAACGGTCCATGATGGAGGCGAGGGCGGCGACGTCGCCGAACAGGATGTCCATACCGGCCTATGCGCTCACCATGTTCGCTTCTTCGAACTTGGAGACGATGTTCGATTTCTGTCACATCCTTCCGGTGCCGCCCTCACGGTACTGTCGGCTCGACAGGAAGGACTCATCGTGACCAGCACGGCTCTCGTCAGCTCGACTGCCGACATGCAGGGCGATTACAGGTACAGCCTCACCCGCACATGGGATCCGGCGCTCGAGCCGCTGGTGTTCATCCTCCTGAACCCGAGCACCGCGGACGAGACGGCCAACGACCCGACCGTCACTCGATGCATCGGCCACGCGAAAGACTCGGCTACGGCGGCCTGATCGTGGTGAACCTGTACGCATACCGTGCGACGGACCCGCGAGTGATGTTGAAGGCGGCGGACCCGGTCGGCCCACACAACGACCAGGCGATCGTTGAGGCCGTGACCGGGCGGACCGTCATTGCCGCGTGGGGCACGAACGCGAAGCCGGGGAGGGTGCGGGAGGTGCTCGAGCTCATCCCGCCGACCACGTCGATGTTCGTGCTGCAGCTGACGCCAGTGAGCCGGGTGCCGCAGCATCCGCTGTACGTGGGTAGAAGTGTCACCCCGATCCCATGGGCAGGGTGACGGTCAGCGGTTAGGGGCGGCCGGCCACCTGCGCCCACCGGTCGTGCGGGTCAAGGAGGGCGAGCGTCCCACGGTCTTCCGCGGTCACAGCGATGATGCGGTCGGTGAGCTTCGGCTTACGGAACGGGAGGACCGCTCGCAGCAGGAGCTCGTTCATCGCGTGCTCCGCGTAGTCCGGGTCGATGACGTACCCGTCCTCGAGGGCGTGGTCGCACCGCATGCGGGTGAGCGCCTGGTTCCGCAGGTACCGTTCCCGGACGGCGAGCTGCGCGTCGGATGTCATCGGAGCTTCCCTTTCTCGAACGCGTCCAGCCCGCCGGGGAGGGCGAGCAGCGCCAGGGCGAGGTGCGCGCCGACGAGCGCGTCGTCGCCGGCGTCGTGGTGGTTCAGCTGGGTGATCCCGAAGTGGGCGGCCATCGTGTCCAGCTTGTGGTTGACGACGGCGCCGGATGCTTTCGGGACGAGACGGCGGGACATCGCGAGGGTGCAGTGGTAGTCGAAGCCGTGCGCGAAGTACCCGTGGGTCTCGCTGGTCTGGGTGATGACGGACCGTTCGAACGACGCGTTGTGAGCGACCAGCGGCAGGTCGCCGACGTACTTCACGAGCCGTTCATGGATCTCCGGCCATTCCGGGGCGCCGTGGATGTCCTGCGGGGTGAGCCCGTGGACCTTCTGGATGTTCGGGTCGAACTCCCTCCGGCCCAGCGGCGGCATGATCGCGGACACCTGCGGGGTGCGGGGCACCCCGTTCACCACCCGGACGACACCCACCTGAATCGGTGAGGACCGTTGGGTGTTGCAGGTCTCGAAGTCGATCGCGACGAAGTCGGGCACGGTGCTCATGTCCCCGTCTATGCGTCTCGACGCTTCCTCTGCTTCGGGTAGCGGGCCGGACGCTTGGTGATCTCGTCGTCTGCCATCGGGGGCACTCCTCTTCCGCGCACGAGCGCGCGCTCCCCTCACCCATGCGCGGTCACCGCCGCACACAGGGGCACAGGCGACCTGCTGACGGTGGTATCCCCTACCCTGGCGGCATGGGGAAGTGGGATGAGCTGGCTGCCAAGGTCGACCGGGAAGAGGCGGCCCGTGCGCGATCCGCGCAGGCTGCCCGACCCGTCCTGGACCGTGCGCTGGACCGTGTCAGGGCTCGGGTGGAGGAGATGGGTCGGGACATCGCCCGTGTCCTCAACGACCGGCAGGTGCCCACCCGGCCGCTGCCCACCGCACCCGGGGAGCCGGTCGTGTCCGGGTGGCGGGTCGAGCTCGACTACCCGGGCTCTCGCACCAGTCTGGACTTCTGGGAGCTGACCGCTGGCGGGCTGTGGCGGTATGAGCCGGGCCAGGTGGGGCTGAGCGTGGCCGACGATGAGCTGGGGCTGTGGAACAAGGTGACCGGGAAGCCGATGGTGCCCTTGAAGGTGCAGGGTCTCCCCCGTCTTCTCCTGGACGAGACCCTCGAACCTCGCGTCGGAACGACCACCGCGAACGTGCCGTTGGAGGACGCCGCGGAGCAGAGCGTCCGGCTGCTGCTGCTTACCAACCGCCGTGGGCGGGTGTGACCAGGGCGAGAATCCTCTCCCCGAGCTGATGCAGTTCCTGCTGCCGGTCGTTGAGCTCGCGCTCCTGCGCGGGGGTTCGGACACGGGCGTCCACGAGCGGGGCGACCTGCGCCTCGAGCTCCATGTAGTCGACGGCGAGGCCCGCAGCGACCCACAGTGCCTGGTCGCCGATGGTGTCCTCGTCGAACACAGCGACCTCCTGCAGCGGGAGGAGGCTGCGGGTCATCTCGTCCCGGCGTGCACGGTTCGCAACAGCTAGCTTCCCGGCGATGAGGAGGCACACGAAGAACGCGGCATCCCCGACGAGGACAGCGGTGAGCATGCCGGTGCCGCCGGCGACGGCCAGATTGATACTGACGACTGTGGCGACGGCCAGCAGAAGGACACCGACGACAATGACCGCGATCGGGCTGTTCTGGCGGACGCGGTCGTACTCGGCGGTGCGGCCGGGTTCGACGACCACGGTTCCGCGAATGTTCTCAGCCATGTGCGCCTCTATGCGCTCAGGCGAACCGGATCTCGTCGATCTGGTGGCGGACCTGCTCGACGTGGGGGATGTCGTGGAACCGGATGCCGACGGTCCCGTGTCCTGCTCGTTCGGCAAGCCCGCGGCCGCCGACGGCGCTGTTCATGGACGCGTCATGGAACACGAGCGTCCCGCACCGGAAGATCCGGTCGAGGATGCCGCGCTCGGTGGTCACCGACGCGATCCTGTCCAGCGGGATCTCCCGGGAGTGGCGGTACAGGACACCCCACGTTTCGATGAGCCGACGGTTCGTGACCGTGAACCCTGCGTTCCACCACTTCAGCGCGGGTACGACCACGTACGTCAGCTCGATGAGGACGATGAGCCCGTGCACGACCAGCTGCCCCCACTCGTCCACCCACGCGAACCCGGTGTGCTGCGGGAAGTAGATGGAGACGGCGATGTGTGCGGCGATGAGGGCGACCTGCATCACTGCCGGCTTGAACAGGATCTTCGGGTGCGTGCGCAGCTGCAGGAGCACCTGCTCGGTTCCGGGCGTGGACATTCGGGCTCCTGGGCCGGGTCAGGCGGCGATCGCCTGGCGGGTGAGGTGGTGGGCCCGGTCGAGGAGGAACTCCACACCGGGAAGCTGCTGCGGGGCAAGCGGGCTGTTCGGGGTGGCGACCCACACGCGGCCGAGGGCGTGCAGTTCGACCTGCAGGATCAGTTCGTCGTCGAGGTGCCGGCCCGGCTGGTCCCGGTAGCCCCACACGGGGAACGTGTACACCGCGTCCCGGCGCCCGTGACGGTGTGTGAGCTCGGGGGCGGTGGTTGCGGTCACCAGCCACCCGGTGCCGGTCTGCACGAGGGACGCGACCGTGTACGGGTCGGGGGTCTGCTGCTCGTCGTCGAGGCGGACGGTCGCGCGGACCAGCACGGTCTGCGGGTGGTAGTCGGTCATGCCGGTTACCCTGCGGCGGGCCGATCGACGGTGTCCGGGTCCGCGTGTAGGCTCACCGCAACTGGGGGTGGGCGATGAAGGAAGCGAGCGTCGGCGGCAGCTTCGCGGCCGTGTTCTTCCGGATCGCGCTGATCGCGCTCGTCGTGTGGCTCGCGCTGTGGGCGGTGGCCATCGCCCTGCTCGTGTGGGTGATCTATCACGTCCTCGCCACTCACCCGCCAGCGGGCACACGCCAGGACGAGCCGCGGGAGAGGACCAACTGGTTCGCGGTCGCCGCGGCTCTCCTCGCCGCAGCGTTGATCATCCCGTTCGTGACGGTCGGGTACATGGGCTGGGCGGTGTTCGTGTTGGGTGCCGGAACGCTCGTCGCCGCGTTCCTGTCGCTCGCCGCGGAGGTTCGCTCCCTCCCGACCCGGTGGGCGACCACGGGCGCGGCGGCCGCCGCTGCGGTGACGATGCTGCTCGTCGGTGTGAACCTGTGGGCGGACCGTCCGCAGCCGATGGTGGCCGATGAGGACCTTGTCGCCGTCGGCACGGCCAGCACCGTCGAGGACGTGTGGGCGGACCGGATGTGCACGGCAGGGTCCGAGGACCGCTCCCCCGCCGACGTCCCGGTCGCCACCCCGGACGGGTACCCCGTCTCCTCCTGCACCCTGCCGGGCGCGCAGTCACCCACGTTCTTCGTGCAGGCGCAGTCCCCGGACGATGCGGCACGCACGCTCCGGGAAGGCCTGCTGGGAGCGTCCAGCGACTACAAGCGGGACGCGGACGTGTACCTGGAAGGGGCGGTGGTCATCGTCACCGCCGACGAACCGTCCTCCGACCTGCTCCGTGACCTCGGCTTCGACCGGGTGTGGGTGGACTGACGTTCACGCCGGCGTGGCATCGGCGGTGCGGTTCGCGCGGATGGAGCTGACGAACGCCGCGCCGATGAACGCGACACCGATGAGGCCGGTGACCACCTCGGGGACGGGCACCGCGATGGAGATGACGAGGATGACCGCGAGCGCACCGATCGCCCAGTGGGCGCCGTGGTCGAGGTACCGGAACTCGTCGAGGGTGCCCTGGCGGACGAAGAACACGGTGAGGGACCGGACGAACAGGGCCCCGATGACGCCGAGGCCGAGGGCGATGATGATCGGGTCGGCGGTGATCGCGAACGCACCGATCGCTCCGTCGAACGAGAAGGACGCGTCGAGGACTTCGAGGTACACGAACGAGAAGAACGCGGCCTTCCCCACCTGACGGCCTACCCCGCCGGCGGGGCGCGGGTGGTCGTCCTCAGGTTGCTCGAACAGGGCTCCGACACCGCCGACGAGCACGTACGTGATCAGTCCGAGGGTCCCGGCGATCAGCACGACGACCTGGCTGTGAGCGGCGAAGGACACCGCGGCCAGCGCGGTCAGTGCGACCGCGTAGCTGAACCCGGGGACCTTCCCCAGCTTCGCGAGGGGCCGTTCGATGAACGACAGCCAGGTGACCTCCCGGCGCTGGAAGATGAAGTCGAGGAACAGCATCAGCAGGAACATGCCCCCGAACGCCGCGATCTGCGGGTGCGCGTCATGCAGGTAGTGCCCGAACGTGCCCGGTGTGGCCGGGTCGCCTTTCGCGAGCGCGAGGGTTATGACGTCGGCGAACGACAGCCCGGTGGTGACGGACACGATCGCGAGCGGGAAGACCAGCCGCATCCCGAACACAGCGATGACGATCCCCACGGTGAGGAACAGCATCTGCCAGCGGGCGCTCATCTTCTCGAGCACGCGGGCGTTCACGACAGCGTTGTCGAAGGAGAGGGACACCTCCATGACGCCGAGGACCGCAGCGAGCCCGACCGCTGCCCACCCACCGTAGAAGTACGCGGCGGCCAGCGCGAGGGCGGAGACGATGAGGGACCACTTGAAGTGGCGGAGGGTGAGCTTCACGAGGGTCCAGTCCGGAGTAGTGGTGGTCCCCTCACATATGCGCGGCGCCAGCGGTCACAGCCGCCAGGTGACCCCGTTCCACAGGCGGATGCTGATGCGGCCGCGGGAGTTGATGGTGATGGGTCCGAGCCGGTACGAGGCGGACGCGCCGGTCTTGGACAGGTTGATGCGGCTGCGACGGCCGACCTTGAACGACTTCCGGAAGATGAGTCCCATACGCACGCTCATGCGCGGTGGTAGCCCGTACCGTGCGCCACTGCGGAGACGACTGCCGATCTTCCGTGTCCACGGCTACGGGTGTCGGCCGCGCATGTGAAAATCAACATCGACACCACATGCAGGAGGGGGCAACGTGATGGGTCTGGTTCGTGCGCGCTGGAAGAGCGTGTTCGCTGTGGCACTGGCTGCGACTCTCGTCTTCGGTGGAGGTGCCGCCACGGCGGCTGCCGCCGCGCCCGCATCGAGCGTGACCGCCGCTGTCTCTGTGCACGCCGTGTCGGCGAAGGTCGCGAAGAAGCAGACCGCGCTCGCGAAGTCGTACATGACGAAAGCGAAGACGAACGCGTCCAAGGCGAACAAGAACCTTGCGCTGGCGAAGAAGGCCACCAAGGCGAAGTCCTGGTCGAAAGCGTCCTCCTACGCGAAGACCGCGGCGAAGGCCGCGTCGACGGCGAAGGCCGCAGCGTCGAAAGCGACGAAGGCCGCGCTCAAGGCCGGGAAGGCGAAGGCGCGGAAGTACGCGGCGAAAGCCCGCGGGTACGCTTCGGCCGCCGCCATCTGGGCCACCGCGGCGAAGAAGGCCGCCACGAAACCTGCCCCGAAGCCGGCACCGACCCCGGCACGCGGGATCATCGTGTACACCGGTGCGGCATGCACCGGCAGTGGCGGGGCCGCGTCCGGGAACTGGGTGAGCAACCTGGTCGTCCCGTTCGACGCGACCAACGTCCGTGTCACCCGGCAGGAGCCGAAGAAGGCCCCGGCGGGTGAGTGGGCGGTCGCGTGGGACTGCTCCCTCGGCTGGTAGCGGCTACGCTCGCCGCGCGACGACGGCGAGGCGAATGAGCCGGGCGGTGCCGAGAGCGATGGCGACGCCCGCGAAGACGAGCACGAACGTGGCGGCGGGCTGCTCACCCAGGTTGCACAGTCCCAGGGTCGTCAGCAGGCCCCCGAGGAGTACGGTGCCGAGCGCAGCAAGCACCGCCGGCACCCGTCCGGTCGCGGCGGGCTGATCGTGATGCTCCTCGGCGGGGGTGGGGGTCATGGTGCGTGGCATGGTGCCCTTATGCGCCCGGCCCGACGTCCTCGCGGATGAGGGGCGCGTTCCCCTTGCGCCAAGCACGTCCGGCAGCTGTTTCCGCAAGCACGAACACGTCGGGGTGGTTCCAGTTCAGGAAGATGTTGATGTACTCGAACGCCGTGACTCTCTGGTGCCGAGTGCCGCGGCGACCGCGGAAACCGTTCTTTTTCACCAGAGCGTCCAGCTCGGGCTGCTCCGAGCGCAGCTCGAGGACCAGAGCCGCCACACCGGGCTCAGAGGCCACGACATCTTGGTACTTAGTCAGGACGTTTTCGAAAGCGTGGCGATCAGGACGGCCGGCCTCGGGGTAGAACTGCTCGCTCGTGACCGTGCGCCCGGGAGTTAGCCAAACAACTGCAAATTGACGTGTCATGTCGTCTCTATGCGCGCCCTCCTGCTAGGAACCGCGGCGAGAGCGCCGGCGCCCCGCGACGCAGTGAGCCCCGCCGGCTTCCGGCGGGGCTCACGTGACTTCTGACCGAGCTCTGCGAGGTCAGAAGTCCCAGTCGTCGTCGGTGGTGGACTCCGCCTTGCCCATCACGTAGCTGCTGCCCGAGCCGGAGAAGAAGTCGTGGTTCTCGTCCGCGTTCGGGGACAGGGCGCTGAGGATGGCGGGGTTCACGTCGGTGACGTTCGACGGGAACATGGCCTCGTAGCCGAGGTTCATGAGGGCCTTGTTCGCGTTGTAGTGGAGGAACTTCTTCACGTCCTCCGTCAGACCCACCTCGTCGTACAGGTCCTGGGTGTACTCGATCTCGTTCTGGTGCAGCTCGAACAGCAGCTCGTACGCGTACTCGCGCAGCTCGTCCCGCTCCGCGGCGGTCAGGGACTCGATGCCCTTCTGGAACTTGTAGCCGATGTAGTAGCCGTGGACGGCCTCGTCACGGATGATGAGGCGGATCAGGTCCGCGGTGTTGGTCAGCTTCGCACGCGCGGACCAGTGCATCGGCAGGTAGAAGCCCGAGTAGAACGCGTAGGACTCGAGGAACACCGACGCGATCTTCCGCTTGTGGGGGTCGTCGCCCCGGTACCGGTCGAGGATGATGCGGGCCTTGCGCTGCAGGTTCTCGTTCTCCTCCGACCAGCGGAACGCGTCCTCGATCTCCTGCGTGGAGCACAGGGTCGAGAACACCGACGAGTACGACTTCGCGTGCACGGACTCCATGAACGCGATGTTCGTAAGCACCGCCTCCTCATGCGGGGTCTGCGCGTCCGGGATGAGGGAGATGGCGCCGACGGTGCCCTGCACGGTGTCGAGCATGGTCAGGCCCGTGAACACACGCATGGTGAGGAGCTTCTCGGCGTCGGTGAGCGTCGCCCACGACTGGATGTCGTTGGAGAGGGGGACCTTCGCGTCGAGCCAGAAGTTGCTCGTCAGACGGTTCCAGACCTCCAGGTCCTTCTCGTCGACGATCTTGTTCCAGTTGATGGCTCTGACGATGCCGGTGCTCATGGTTCTCCTAGCTTGGGGCCGTACTATCGGGGGTGCGGGCGGTGGAACGGGTCTTCTCTGGCAACCAGAACGGGTGACCTCCACACGTCCCCAGGCGTGCTCTATGCGCGCGGGTAGTAGGTATGTACGCGGTGAGCTCGGACTCTCACCCCCAGCTGAGGCTCTTCTCCGGAGTGCCGCCGCGTCCCCCATCCCGGTCCACGACGACCATCACAGCTGATGCTGTGGCGCTCTTCCGGAGCTGCGCCGCGCATATACACACTCATGACGACCCTTTCCCATCTCCCCGTTCCCGTTCGTGTCCGCCAGCTCCCCCAGCGGCGTGTGACCCCGCCCGCCGGTGAGCCGTACCGCACCGAGTTCCCCGAGGGGATCGCGCACGACGACGAGGGTGTGAAGGCGTTCCGCGGTCTCGCGTTCGCGTTCCTGTTCTCACTGCCGGTGTGGGCGCTCATCGGCGCCGGTGTGTGGGCGGTCCTCCCCCGCTGACCTACCGGGCAACGGTGGCGGTGAACGTCATCGCCCACCGCAGGTGCGGGACGACATCTTCCCGAGCCACCTGCTCCCGTCCGCCGCCGGGCAGCAGCCGCAGGTACGCGCCAGCGGTGACGATGAACGCTTCGGACCGTGCCAGCACGATCGACGTCTCGGGCCCATCCAGCCGGTCCGCACCGCCCAGGTCATGGTCGGTGCCTTCCACCGTGTGCAGGACCGGGGTGGACGCGGCGTAGAAGCTGGAGCTCGCGAACTGGATCCGGTCCCCGGGCCGCACATCCTGCGGCCGGGACACTGTCCAGGTGGCGCCGTTGTCGGTGCTGCGGGACAGCTGCTCGAGCGTCTCCCACCCGCCGTCGAGGTTGCTGTCCCGGCCAGGGCGCAGGTCCGTGGTCCGCACCCACCGGCCGTCGATGACCGCGTAGATGCTGTTCTTCGTGATGAACGCGTAGCACTCACTCATCGCCGGGCTCCCACAGGTGCGCGAGGACCCCGTAATGGTCGGAGACGGTCAGCTCCCGCCCGTCGCGGGCGGTGAACGGCGCCGTCCCGATCCGCCGGCAGTAGACGGGCTCACCCGCGTGCCCGTAGACCCACTCGTACACGAACAGGTAGTCGATCCGGCGCTTCGGTCGCCGTTCCGGGCGTGGGGACGCGCCGACCATGCCGCTCGCGGTGGCAACTGAGAGCGCAACCGGGTCTCCGGAGGTGTGCTCCTCCACACCCAGGTGCGCGGCGGCGTCCACCCACAAGGTGGAGTGCCCCAGGTGGTGATCCAGGCCGGTCAGGTACCGGATGGGTGCGGAGTCGGGGACGGCGTTGAAGTCGCCGCCGAGGACGATGACCGGGCGGGTCGCCGCATCCAGGTGCAGGTCCTGGTCGGTGAACATCTGCCGGGCGAGATCGTCGATGGACCGCAGCTGTGTGAGCCGCGCCCCGATCGCGTGAGGGCCCCACGCCCCGTGGTGGCTGATGACCACGACCCGGCGGCCGTTCACGGTCGCTGCGGCCGCCGCCGGCTGACTGTCAGGGAACCCGGGTGGTGTGCCGATGGAGTCCAGTGCGTGCTTGGAGATGATCGCGTTCCCGGAGATGCGGCTGTCCGTCTGCGTGAACATCACGTGGGGCATGCCGAGTGCTGCGCTGATGTGGGTGGGCGGGAAGTACTCGCCCTTCTTCGGGTTCAGCACCTCCTGCAGCAGCAGGAAGTCGAGGTCTTCGGTGACCAGTTCGGTGATGAGATGCTCGACGCGCTCTCGGAGAGCATCGGGGTTGTGGAGCAGGTTGATGGTGGCGACACGAAGCACAGGTAGGGTCCTCCGGGGGTGCGGGCAGAATGCTCCCCGTACCCTGCGGCAGCCCGCATCCTCCAGGTCGTCGGGGTCGAACTTCTCCTGCGCGATCTGCCGCGTGCTGGCGACCGTCGCGCATAGCGGGAAGCATGAGAACCGTTCTGCGGGATGGGCGTGCGCTGTTCGCTGTCGCGTGCATCATCCTGTTCACACTCGCGACCGCCGTGCTCGCCGCGAACATCCTCTTCACCCGTGAGCACCGGGCGACAGTCCGCCACGTCCAATGGCAGGTCGAAGACGCCGCCGCGGAGCTCGCCGACATCGAGGCGGACATCGCGAAGGCGCGTGCGGAGCTCACCGAGGTGCAGGGCACGTTGGCCAAGCAGGAGGAGCAGCTGTCCTCGAGGGAGGGGTTCCTTCCGTGAGGGGTGCGTTCACTCGTGTCGTGGTCGCCTCAGCGGTGATCCTCGGCGCGGTCGGTGCCGGCGCGGCCGTGGACTCCACGTTCTCGGTCGAACGTCTCGAACAGTCCGCTGCCAGCCTGCACGAGAAGCTCGCGCAGACCCGTCAGGCGAAGGCTGACGCGAAAGGTGACCTGAAGGAGGTCACCGCCCAGGTGGAGGAGCAGTCCGCTCAGGTGCCGACGTTGGCGGCCGTGTTGGAGGCCCGTCCGGCGTTCCTGGAGCAGGTCGCGAAAGCGAAGACCGTGTTCGAGCGGGCGGCCGCGAAGAAGGTGGACATCACCGGTGCACGGAAGAAGGTGCTGGCCGCTCAGGACGTCGTCGCCGCCGAGCGGGCATCCGCGTCCGTGGTCGCTGAGCAGGCCCGGGTGGTCGCGCAGGTGGTCGTGGATGTGACGGAGGCGATCGCGGAGAAGGTCCGCTCCTCCACTCCAGCCACCGACGGGTGGTTCGAGGACTTCCGGGCACGGCTGGACAAGGTCGGTGGAGCACACGTCCCCCTCCGTGAGTTCGACGGGGTGTGCGGGGATGTTCGCGCGGTGGCGTGCACGTTCTCCGCAGACGACATCGCTGTCAGCAAGGACATCGCCTCGTACTCGTCGTCCCGGAAGGACTGGGTGGCCGCGCACGAGCTCGCGCACACCTACCAGTGGAAGAAGTGGGGTGCGCTGCAGGCGTCGAAGGGGTTCCAGCAGCTGTTCGGCGGGGATGTGGAGCTGCTGGCGAACTGCATGGTCACCGGCCGCGGGGTCACCGACCACGGTCATCTGTCCAAGTGCACCCCGGAGCGGGTCGCGTGGGCGGCGAAGGTGTACGACGGCGCCATCCCCTGGTGACGACGAAAGAGGCCCCGCGGTTCTCCCGGGGCCTCTCGCTTGCGCGTGTCAGCTACGGTCAGCGGTCGTTGCGCGCACTGCTCTCGTACAGGCCCGTCAGCGCGGCTGGGTGTACTGGTCGTTGAAGTCCGGCAGGGGGAAGTGGTCCCCGTTGCTGGTGGTTGCCGTGTGCACGGCACCGACGTCGACCCCGACGATCTCTCCGGTGGAGTGATGGTCCCGGGCCGGGGGTGGGCTGGTGAACGAGAGTTGACCCGGAGGATGCCGGCCCGTGTCGTCGATGTCTCCGTTCTCCTGCCCACCGGGACACCCCGGATCAAGCCCATTCCGATACATGGAACAATGGTGGGGGCCGGTGGACACAATCCCACGGCCCAGCTGGAGACCTCACCGTGAACACCCCCACCGAGATGGACGTCGCGATCGCGCGCCACAAGCGGAACTCGTGGTTCGCTGCCTGCGGGTTCGCGGCCGCTGTCGCTGTCGTCGCCGTGTTCGCCATCCCTGCCGCGGTGGACGCGACCACCCTCGAACAGGGCTGGCAGCCGGTCGGGGATGCGGTGACCCTTCCTGCCGCCCCCAGCCAGGTGCCCGCCTCGGTGCCGTCGCTGCTGCCGGCGGCGCCGGACACAGCATCATCGACCTCGGTGGTCGTGACGACAGGTGAGACCGTGAAGACGGCGAAGACCAGACCGGCCACGAAGACGGAGCACGCCAGCACGCCGCCGAAGAAGGCTGCTCCCCCGGCGACCAAGAACACCACCGCCACGGTGAAGAAGGACACCACCGCCACGGTGAACAAGCCCACGACCCCTGTGGTGAAGACACCCGCCCCGCCCAAGCAGAAGCCGAAGACCCCCGCGAAGAAGGTGGAGAAGCTCGCCCCGCCCGCCGCGAAGACGGTCACCCCGAAGGGCAAGGGCCCGAAGGTGAAGGCGCCCGCGAACTACACGGGCCACGGGTTCACGAACGGGAACGCCGGCAAGAAGAAGCCGCACACCCCGAACCGGTAGCTCAGCTTTCCAGCTCGAGCCAGTGCTTGCGGCCGACCTCGTACATGGTGCGGCCGGAGCTGTCGATCATGAACGGCAGCATCAGCTCGTCGATGGTCGCCATCTCCGCTTCCAGCAGCGCCATCTGCGCTTCCAGGAGGCTCTTCACGATCCGCCATGCGGTTCGGAGGGCCTGCTGGCGGGTGCGGTGCTTCTTCGGGAGGGATGCGTCTGCGAGCAACGCGGCAGCGATCCCGTCGACCCGGACCGGCATCTCGTAGTGGCGGGTGCCGTAGTCGGTGGTCAGCGTGAACCCGAGCCCGACCGCTTCCCCGTCCCCGTTGAACAGGGTAGAGATGCGGGTGACACCGCGGCGGGTGAGGAGCGCTTGGATCTCCCCGACGGTCTGCGAGACGGCGACGTCGGAGGAGTAGAAGAGGATGCCCATGGGGCTCCTATGCGCTCATGGGTGTGCGGCGGCGATGCACGTCCCGGACGTGGCGTTAGACATGTACAAATGGGTGCCGCCGAGCATGTAAGGATGGGTGTGCGGTGCGCGGTTGGAATCCGGGCGCCCGCGAGGAGCAGCACGTGAACAGCGACATGACGGGTACGGTCACGCGCCGCGCAACATCCCGGAGCGGATGGTTGGCGGTCGGCGCGCTCATCGGCGGACTCGGTCTGGCGACTGCCTTCGCGGTCCCTGCGATGGTGGAGGCGTCCAAAGTCCCCGTTGACGACACCCGGAAGGTTGGCGCCGGGGTGACGTTGCCCGGACCGAACGTCACCTACCCGGATGTCCCGGCGGTTGCCGAGTCCGGTGGGGAGAACAGCGCACTGCACCTGACGGAGGTGGTCTCTCCTCCTCCGGCGAAGGCGCGCACCTCGACGGTCTCGACCGCCCGGCACACTGAGCCGTCCCACGCGCCGGTCGTACCGTCGAAGCCTTCTGGCGCGACGGAGCCTGCTGGCACGACGAAGCCTGGGGGTCCGGCGAAACCGCCCGTCAACCATCCGGTGAAAGACAAGCCACCCGTGAAGCACCCGGCGAAGCCCCCCGTGAAGGGCAAGCCGCCCGCGAAGCCTCCGGTGAAGCATCCCGGCAAACCTCCGGTGACCGACCACGGTCCCGGGAAGGGACATGGCCCGCAGACGGGACCCGGGAAGGGTCACGACCATGGGAAGGCGCCGGGGCGGAACCGTTAGCGGGCTCCGGCGGCGGACAGGTCCGCAGAGGTCAGCCCCTTCACGATGCCCAGGTGCCCGGTGCGGGCGAAGTCGCGGAGCATCTGCCCGGTGCAGAACAGGCACCTGCGGACGTGGGTGAGAGGGCGTACGCCGAGGTCGCGGGTGTGCTCGTCGGAGGCGAAGTAGGTGGTGACGATCGTCCGGTCCCCCGGCTGGATGGTGCACGGGTGCGCGAACTCCGCTTCGCAGACATCGCCGTACCGTGACGCCGTGATCCGGTACGCCGGCATCAGGCGCCCGCCTTGCCCGGGTGCTTCAGCGCACGGTCACGGGCTTCCCCGGCGACCCGTCCATCCTCCACATCACCTACCAGCTCCACATCGGCGAGAGCCCGCTCCTTGGCGGTCTCCGCCTGCCGTTCATGGTCGGCGATCGCGAGAGCGGTGCGTGCGGCCAGGAACCGGGAGTGCATCACCATCGACGCGATCTCGTCGCAGTCCGACTGCAGGGTGAGACCAGCATGCTTCGCAGCCCACAAGACGTGCACGAGTGCGGTGTGGTCGCCCTCCCACGTCTCGAAGGGGCCTTCGACGCCGTTCGCGAGGGTGTCGGTGTCGATGTTCACGCGGCCGCACCCATCTGCTCGACGGCGGCACGCAGCTCAGCGACCTCGGCGCTGAGCTTCTTCTGCACCCACGCGGCACGGTCGAACTTCTTCAGGTGCTGGTCTTCGTATACGGCCCGGGACTGCTCGTAGTGCGGGGCGCGAGCCCACCGTGCGAACCGGCGACGGTCGGCACGGAGGATGGTGCCGACCGGGAGCTGCTGGAGCACCTCGATGGGAAGGTCCGGTGCGAGGTACTAGTCGGGGGTGCCGAGCGCACGCTCCCAGTGCAGGTGGGCGCGGGCGAGCGCGCGGAGCGCGGGGATGTCGTTGCGGGGCGCACCGTGGAACGGTGAGCGGAGCTTACGGCGAGGCATGGGCGGTTCCTCTGGTGGGCAGATGTGGGCCTGGCCCCTATGCGCGACCGTCAGTACCAGGCCGCCTCGATCTCCGCCTCGGCGATGGCGGTGCCCCGGAAGTCGCTGAACAGCACACGCCACACCGGCTGGTCGGCGTTGATGTCGCCCAACGCCGCCCCGAAGTCGTCTTCCTCGTCCACGCACCCGTACGAGATGGTGTGACCGGAGTACTCGCTGCGGGACCCCACGATGAGCGTGCACGACCAGTGTTTCGTCGGGTCGTCCGGGTCGACGAGGACTATCCCCCACGACCCGCCGGGTGGCTGGTTGTTCCGCACCGCTGACTGGTCGAAGGTGACCGGTTCGATGAGGTTGATGACCGAGCCTTCGGTGTCCCACGGCGCGTACATGCAGAACACGGCGGCGCCGTCGGTCATCGCGAAGCACGGGTCGAAGATCCCGGAATCGTCACCGTCCTTCTCGCCGACGCATCGGTACGCGTTCCCGCCCTCCCAGACCCGATCGCTCTCCGAGAAGCACTCCCCGTTCTCGTACGTGCCCTCGATGGTGTAGCCGTCAGTGAGCTCCCCGTCATAGTCGATGGGGACAGCCTGCCGGATCATCGTCCGGGCGAGCGGCTCCGGCGCAGACGTCGCCGGCGCGGACCGCGCCGGCTCGGCGTGCGTCGCAGTCGGTACCGGAGGGGGACCCAGGCGGATGATGCCCTGCGCACCCAACACCCCCAGAGCGGTGACCATCAGCGCAATCGTGCTGATCACTGCGCCCCAGATCGCCGCAGTAGTGGACCGTGGTCGTTTCCCCTTCGACCTCATGCGGGACATGATCCTCGGCACCGGCGACCGCCGTCAACGACTCGTGCTCAGTCGGCCCGGTCCTCGAGGAGCTCACGGACACGGGCCACCTCACGGTGAATGTTGTGGAGCACGTCCAGGTGCTCGGTGGAGCGCTGTCGGGCGCGGGCACGAAGCCGCGTCTCGACCTCCCTGATGGGGACCTCCCCCACCCGGCGGCTGCCGCGCCGGCGGGCCCGCTCTGCGATCTCCGTCTCCACGAACATCGACAGCTGCAGCGTTCGAGCGGACGCGGGCACGTCCGCGACAAGGGTCTGCTCCGGGGTGCCCAGCCGACGCTCCCAGTCCCGGTACGCGACGACCAGCTGCCGGAGCGCGGCGACCTGAACCGAACTGGCGCGGGCCAGCGGCCCGCGGTCACGGCAGCGACCGAACATGCTCAGACGAAGTGGGGGCGGCCGGCGACGACCGACCGTGCGTACTGGCGGATCTGCCGGTCGTTCATGTGGGAGCCGGGGAAGAACTCCCCGAACACGTCGATGACGTCCTGCTCGGTCGGGTGGGCGCCCACACACTCCCGGAGAGCAGTGTCGCGCCGGCGGACTTCGGCGAGCGCGGCAGCACGAGCGACAGGTGTGGCGTTGAGGGGTCGCTGCTTCGACACAGGTGGGCTCCTGAGGTGGACGAGGTGGGACCTGTCTCCTATGCGCCACCCAACCGCGCATGTGGGTCGGCCGTGACGTTCCGCTACGACATCTGACCGCCGCTCGCTGGCTGGGCGTGCGCCGCGTCGCCTGCCGCCGCTACATTGAGCGGCATGCGACTACCTGATGTGCTCCTGCGTGCGCAGGAGCAGGCGCTGATGCTGCCGGACGCGCAGTCCGCTTCATACGCGGACGCTGCGAACGCCGGTGAAGCGCTGGCAGAGCGGATCGAAGCGCACGCCCAGTACCAGGGGTTCCCATTGAGCTCGTGGGACTCGTGGGTGCTGCGTCATTCGCTGCCGGAGCTGATGGAAGCGGCCGTGTCCCGTGCGGAGGACGGGGAGGCGGTCCGACAAGCCGTCATCGTGCTGAACAACCGGGTGGTCGACCTGGTCCGGCATGCGGTCGTGTTCGACAAGGGGTTCGAGGACACCCGCACCATCCAGGCGACACCGCACCTTCGGGTGCCGGTGTTCTGGGAGCTGAACTACGAAGTCGTGTACACGACGAACCTGCCGTGGATGGTGAGCGCGTTCATGCAGGCGGCGTTCCTCGGGAACACGATCGCGGGCGAACGCCGCGCGTGGGCTTCGCCTTAGCCGGCGGCGAGCTGGATGCCGGTCCGCTGGATCCGCAGGGACGACACGACGATGTCGAACACGCGCCGGGGCACGAGGTGGCGGACGGCAAGTCCTGCCTCCATGTCCTCCTCGAGCTCGTAGATGGCCAGGTCGATCGCTGCCAGCCCGGCCTTCGCGACCCGGTCCAACGATCGGTTCAGCGCGGCGACAAGCCGGGCTTCTTCCAGCTCGGTGCGGGCGACGTCGTACGGGATGGCTGCGTACGGGGCGTCCGGGTCGGTGATGTGACGCTCCCACGCGAGGACACCGGTGACCGTCTGGCGGAGACGGCGAACCTGCCAGCGGGTGGCGCGGCGGAACGGGGAACGGGTCACGGGGTGTCCTTTCGTGCGGCACGGCCCCGGTCGAACGCGTCATGGAACGCGGCGAGCACAGCCGCCTGCGTGTGCTCGTTGCCGGGGATCGCCTGCTCAGCGGTGGTGTGGTCGTCGGCCTCGAACCCGCGGATGAACGCTTCACGGAAGGTGAGCAGCAGCACCGGAGGGGTGACCCACCCGTCCGGGTACACGACAGCTGCGGCAGCTTCGGCGGGCGTCGGGGAAGATGGCATGCCTCCGCTATGCGCGCCGATCAGTCCCACCATCCGCCACCCCACGTCGCGTGCCGGTGCTGGGCGACAGGGATGAGCGAGTCGTCCACGTCCCCGCCGCGGGATTCCTGCGCTGCTCGTCGCAGGGCGTTTCGGACGGCGGTGCGCTCGGGCCGGTAGTAGCGGGCGCTGCGGTCGGCGGCAGGGTGGTGGTACGGGTCCCATTCCATGTAGCGGCCGGCGACCATCCGGTCGCAGGTGCGGTGTTCGTCACGGGCCGTCGCGCGGAACGCGTCGCACTCGACGGCACTTCCCCACCAGTCGTGGCCGCAGCCGTGCCGGATGGCGTTCCGAGATCCGGCGACCGACAGACGGTTCTGCTGGACAGCCCACGGGGCGTCCTTGTAGGTGCGAGACATGTCTCGTCTCCGATCCTGTGCTCCCATGTCCCCGGCGGGGACAGCGCGTGGGGCACCTAATCGGGCTGAGTGAACGAGTCCGAGACCCACGTCTCGACGTCCGCTTCCTGCGCGTCGATCCAGATGTCGCCGGACCACGGTGTGACGAGGCGGACCATCGTGATCGCGCCGGCCGCTCGAAGGTTCGGGGCGACGGTGAGCTTCCCGATGACGACAGCACCGTCGGGGAAGGTGAGGCGCACACGGGTGCCGCCGATGAGCTCCTCGTTGTGGATGCCGGGGTCTGCCCAGTGGGCCTTCTGCCATGCCATGCGGGTCACCTCCTGTCTCTCACGGTCGGGTCCTCTATGCGGGGACGTTCACCGTCGCGTGCGCCAACCGCGTCGGCGGCGCCTCTCCCCCCATGCGCGAGGTCAGGACACCCGGACGCGGCCGGGCGCCCAGGCGACCCGCTCACCGTTCAGGGTGACGACGCGGGTGCCGCGGTGGACCGTGGGACGGGCTGCGAACGTCGCGGAGGTCGCGACGGGGACGTACACACGGGCGTGCGCGAGCAGGTCGCCGACGATGTCGTCCGAGGTGCGATCACTGACCGTCTCGACCTTGTAGATGGAGTTGCCGCCGGCCTTCGCGACCGCTTCCAGCTCGTCCAGGCGCCCGACGTCGCCGAGCCGTTCGTCGGCGTACCCGATGCGGGTGAACGTGATCCGGTTCAGCTCAGCAGACAGCTCGGCCGAAGGGTCGTGGAACAGCCATGCCTTCACCCCGAAGTCGGCGGGCAGGCGGACCGGGAGCATCAGCTCGAGCATCGTCGTCGTCATGTCCCCTTCCATGCGCGGTCGACCTTCGCGCGGTGACCGCGCATGTAGGAGGGGACCTGAAAGAAAGGACGCCGCCATGGCTCTTCTGACGCTCGACCCGCAGCATCTTCTCGACATCGACTTCGACACGTTCACCTTCCCCCGCCTGCAGCTGGACACCCGCTCCTCCGGGGAGGAGCTGTTGATGGTCGTCTGGTCCGAGGGCCGCAAGTACCTGCTGTACGACCGGGAGGTTCCCCGCGACCGACCCGACATCGTGGATGCGGTGCGTCTCGGGGTGCAACGGTTCAACGAGGACCCGATCAGCGGATGGCGGGAGCTTTTCGCCGCGGCCTCAGACGCGGAGCAGGCGAGCATCGAGGCTGAGCGGACGGCGCTCGCCGAGCGGTCGTCGGCACTATTCGAGGCGCGTCAGGCCGCGGGGTTCGCGTGCCTGCGTGCCCGCCGGCCGGTGGGCGTCTAAGCCTTCTCAAGGACCTCACGGAAGTCGGGCACATCCACGAGCCCTGACGGCTTCACGATGACAGCACGGGTCGCGAACCCGCCCTCGAAAAGGGTCTGCGCTGCGGCGCGTGCTTTCGTGAGGGTCGGGTAGGCGAACAGCTTCTGCTCGCCCCCTTCCGGCCCGTACAGGAGGGTGTACTCCCCGCCCCGGATCTGCGGTGCTCTAGCCATCGTCCGACGATCCTGGCATGCGCTCCCGACGTTCCAGCTCGACCCCGTCGCCGGTGATGAGGATGAGCTGGTCGGCGTCCCAGGTGAGCTGGTCTCCGCGTCAGCGGCCGCCGTGCTCCTGGATGAACTCGTCGCCTGCGTGCTCGGCGAGTGCCGCGGCGGTCGCGCGGAGGTCGGTGACCGGTCCGGCGTTGCGGAGGACGGTGATGTACGCCTGCGCGAGCTCGTCGTCACCTTCGACCGGGTACGCGCCGGCGACGGGCGGCTCGTCCGGCAGGCGGAGGGTGTCGAGGGCGTTCTCGATCGCGTCGGTGACGGTGGTGATGTAGTCGTTCTCGAGCTGGTCGAGGGCTACGAGCTGTACGGCGCGGGTGAGGTCCATGGTTCTCTTCATGCGCGGTGCGCGGGTCGATGCGGTGACAGGACGGCCAACGATGGCCGTCGAACGGAGAGAGAGGGGGGGGCCGGTGAGCTGCAAGCGCGAACGTTTGCGGCGAGCCCCGAGCGTAGCGAGGGCCGGCAGGCACCCCCGTGCGCGTCCCCGTGGCCTTTGGGGTCGCCTGCCGCTTTCGAATACGGCGCTGCCGGCTGATCATCACATGCGCGGTCCGCCCGCTGCCCAGGTGACACCGGGCGCGGGCGCTCGTCCCCGTTCATGGGGTGCTCCCACCCGAACCGGGAGTGCAGGGCGATGATGTCCGCAACGTCGTGCTGCCAGGCGAGCTGCCCGAACCGGTTGAACAGGACGCTGTCACCCACCGAGCTTGCGGACCTTCGCGTTGAACGCGAGCCCGCCAGCGCGGTTCGGGAGCACTCGGCCGGCGATCGCGAGACGCGCGGCTTCGGTGAGGGTGACCGCTCGGCGGCGGCCGCTGTCCGTCGGTTCGAGGTACCACTTGCCGGCCCGCTCGTAGCGGACGATCTCCGCGCCGTTCTCGTCGTAGCCGTGCACGGTCCGCTCTGGGGTCTTCGACATGACCCCACTATGCGCGGTGGGCATGACGAAGCGCCCCCCATCCCGGTAAGGACAGGGGCGCTCCGTAGCTTGCGTCAGCCGAGCTGGACGTCGCCGAGGTCGATGTCGGACTCGGTGATCCCGGCGGGCTTCACCGGTCGCCCCGTGGTGACCACGCGGCCGCGGGCGTCGCGCTTCTTCCGGCGGACGGTGACAGCCTGCCCGAACAGGTCGTGGTCGTGGTGTTCGACGGTGCCGTGCTCGGCGGACTGGACCCAGTAGGGGCGGTGACGGTCGGTGCGGCTCACACCACCCTTATGCGCGGTGGGGGTTCAGGCGGTGCGCTGGAGGGCGGGCACCTGTAGCCCTTCGTAGCGCAGCTGCACGCGGACGAAGAAGTCTGCCAGCGGCAGGTCGAGGTATTCGAGGATGTCGAACACCCGCTCCATCTTCAGCGGCGACTTCCCGTTCAGGTGCCGGTTGAGGGTGGCGTAGTCGACGCCCATCGCGGCGGCCAGCGCTCGGACGCTGCGGTACCGGCTGACGGCGATCTCGGCGACAAGCTGCTGGGCTGTCGCTTCCAGTCGAAGCTCAGTGGTCACGCACGCACCTCCTCACGCGCCACAGTACCCAGCACCGGGCGTCGGACCGGTGAGGACACGCGGCAGGCGCCGCCCGAAACGACGAAACGCGTCCCCGTGGGACGCGTCTCGCTTAACTTGTGGAGCTGGGGAGATTCGAACTCCCGTGCTGGCTCAGGCTTCCTGTTCTTCTACGTGCGTAGCCTGCCTGGTTCCTTTCTCGACCCTGGCGTCCGCGGCGGGCGGCGTATCCAGCTGGTCTAGCTGCGTGGTTCTCGACGACCGTCATGCAGCGGAACGGTCGTCATGGCCTGGCTCGGTTTGACACCGGAGGAGGGTGCGCAGGCCCTGCAGGGCCTCCCCCGATGGACTCACGCCGCGAGGGCGAGGTCGGACTGCTTGAAGTTGGCAGTTGTTGGTGCGTGGTGTGATTAGCGAGGTCGCCATGCAACCCTCGGCACGCTTCACCATGAAGCGGTCTGAGCCAGTCGAAACCGGTCAGCCCCGTAGTCGATGTGGAGTTGTAGAAGCGGGCCCGGAAGGTCCCGCGTCTGTCATATGCGCGGCGCCGGCCGAACTCGTGTGACACGTACCCTGCGGCACGACGACAGCCCGGGGCGTTTCGCTCCCGGGCTGTCTGGGCCTCGTCCTGCGACGAGGCTGGGGTGCCGGGCAGGAGAACCAGCGTCCTGCCCGAGGTGCGGGGGCCACCCGCACCAGCCCCTACCGCGTGAGCGGCGAGGCCCCCGTGAGAGCCCGTGCCTGGCTGGGACATGGGTGCTTCTTCACGGACCTGAGCTACGCGCTGTCGCGCTCAGGGTTACATCTCCTCGGGTCTGTTTCCAGGGCCCTCGGGCGAGCGCGGCCGCCGTGACGGTTCGCGCGTGTGGTGGACCCCGTCCCGGCCGAAGCGAGGACGGAGTGTCAGAGGTGCCCGGCTTTCACGGTCCCGGACCCACTCGCCCGGGGCGTTGCACAGTCCTGCCGCGACAGACCCGCTGATCATGCGGGCAGCAACCCTGCTCATCTGGATGGGCAGGTTCGCTGGCTCGTGCACGTTGCCGCTGTCCCCCGCTTCCGGGGCTCGCGGCGTCGCACTGCCCCTATGCGCGTCACCTCGAAGAACGGGAAGACGCACGAACCGGGGGCGGGATCTCGGCCCGAAGGCCGTCGCCCGCGCCCCCGGTGTCGGCAGGGCAGCAGTCGATTCGGGTTCACCAGGCGGAATGCCGCAGCAGCGCTCAGTCGGTCTACTGTTCCCGGGACCCGGGAGTCGAACCCGCCGGAGCGGTCTCGCAGGCCCTCTATGCGCGAGAAGCGACGGTGCCGAGCTCGTGAACGGTGACACGTCCGGTCGACTTCGCGTACGTCAGCCCGAACCGCACCTGCGACATCGGCGACCAGAGGGTCTTCGCAGCCTGGTCGAAGAACGCGGTCAGGTGCAGTGGGCCGGTGCGTTCGAGCACCGTCACGAGCATGTCGGCGAGCTGGCCGAGACGTTCCACTCGCCGGTCGTGGGGCAGGTGCTCGATCCTGGCTGCCATGGGGACCCTCCTCAGGTGTTGAGCGACCGGAGGACCCCTTCCGTCCTCCGGTCGCTTCGTGCGCTCCCCGGGAGTCGAACCCGGAGTCTGCCGGGTAGGGGCCGGCTGCCTTATCCGTTGGGCCAGGAGCGCAGAGGTGACCCCTATGCGGGGTCAGGCGACGGGGTCCACGAAGTCGAGAACACGCAGTGCGAGCTCGCCTGCTGCTCGGCGTCACCATCGGCTGAGTTCGACGCCTGCCGCTCTCGCTTTCGCCCACGCTGCGAGGGTGAGCCCGCAGATGATCGTGTTCCCGATGATCGCGTTGTCGATGAGGCCTGCGCTCAGCCACCGGGTCTCCTCACCGTCCGCCCCTGGTCCGTCGGCGACGGTGAACATGACCGCGTGCAGGTCCGTCCGTAGAATGCCGGTGTGCGGCCAGATAGGGCCGAGGTCCACGTTGCTTTCCGGGTCTGCTCGGTAGCCGGCGACCTCGTACAGCTCACGCTGCGCGGTCTGTGCGAACGTCTCGCCGGGGAGCGCTCCACCGCTCGGGAACTCGAACGTCTCATCGTCGAGGGGGTGCTGCCGCTTCACGACGAGGCAGAACTCGGTGACGCCGCGGGTGTTCCTCCGCGGTACGACCACGGACCCGCGCGGTGCGTCCAGCACGGAGGAGTCGTCAGCGAACGCACGGAGCACCTGCACGTCAGGCACCCCGATGTCGTCACGGTCGTCGTCGGTCATGAACATCATGTGCGCGGCTCAGCTGTTCGCGACCTCGAGGAGCGTGTCGGCGTGGCATGCCTTCGGTGCGCAGAAGCAGACGAGGTCGCGACCTCGCAGTTCGCGCTTCACGCGCTCGACGAGCTCGGGCTGCGAGAGGAGCCATTCGCGGTGACGGGCGATGACCTCCTCGCGGGTGCCGTGCTCCCCGATGACGAACGGGTTCCCGTGGGTGCTTCCGCGGCCGCGGCCGACGTACACGGCGCCGGGCGGGACGGTCTTCCCGACCTTGTAGAAGTTCAGGACCTGGGGCGCGTTCTCGGGCATGCGTCCACTATGCGCCGGGGCGCTTACGAGAAGTCGCGGATGGCGCGCTGCCGCTCAGTGGAGCGGGTGCGTGCACGGCGGGTGCGACGGTCCTTGTGCTGCTCGGTGGCGGACGAGGAGCCGAGCCCGTGCATGGCGCGCTGGAAGTCGGGGTTGGGGAGGTTGCTGTGCGACATAGGTGCGTCCTTTCGAGAGGGGCCGGCGGTGTTCGCCGACCCCTCTCTCATGCGCGGCGCACCGCTCACGCCGGCACCAGCGTCCCGGCGAGCTCGCCGCCGGTGGCGGCGTGCGAGCTCTGAGCGGAAGCGAAGCCCAGGGCCACGACGTCCGCACCGGTCTCCGCGATCGCCAGCACGAGCGACTCGCGGGTGGTGACCTCACGCGGCTGGAAACGCAGCGGCATCCCGGCCTCCTCCGGTGTTTTGTCGGCCTTGGCCGAATTGCACCTGAGGCATGCGGCCGCCGTGTTCATCCACGTGTCCCTGCCTCCGCGGGAGCGCGGGAGGATGTGGTCGACGGTGGATGCCCGCTTGCCGCAGAAGACGCACTCGTAGCCGTCACGTTCGAGCAGCCCGCGGCGCGTCCACGGCACGGCTCCCCACCGGTACGGGACACGGACCATCTCCCGGAACTGGACGACCCGCGGGAACGGGAACTCCGCCTCCGCCGACCGGACGGTCCGGCCGGGGACGGCGTCCACGATGACGGCACGCTCACGCATCAGGAAGACCATGGCGCGCTTGAGCGGCACGATGCCCAGTGGCTCGAAGCTCGCGTTCAGGACGACGACTCCGTCTCGTATACGGGTGCGCATGATCTCCCTTCCTCTCTCGTAGATGTGCGCTGCAGGGGGCTCGCCGCGGCACGGTGCCACGGCTCACCTCGATGTGAAGTTGTCAGCGGAAGACGGCGTGGAGGTGCAAGCCGGACTCGAACCGGCGTACGCGGCTTTGCAGACCGCTGCCTCGCCACTCGGCCATTGCACCGAACGCGACGACCAGGGTCGTCGGAGTGCGCGCGGCGGGGATCGAACCCGCAGCCTTCCGCTCCGGAGGCGGACGCTCTGTCCATTGAGCTACGCGCGCGGGGGTTGCTCACCCGCCAGGGTTCGAACCCGGACCTCACGGCTCCAAAGGCCGTCGTGCTGCCGTTACACCACGGGTGACTGCCGCGTCAGGGGACGCGGGGCAGTTCGCCACCGTCGATGGCGAGGATGGTCTCCGTGCCGGTCCAGATGGCTTGGACGTTCGCGTACACGTGGCCGGTCTTCGCGAACGTCTCGCCGAGCACGGCGGGCGCGGCGTCGGGACGGTCGGCGGTGGCCAGGCCGAGGTCGATGGCCTGCTTAGCAGTCAGGTCGATGTCGTACACGCGCTCCGCTTCCACGATCGCTGCCTCTGCCATCTCGTCCATAGCCGCCTGCTTGTGCGTGAAGACCAGGTTGTGGGCGAACAGCATCACCAGGAACACGGCGAAGCTGACCGCGGCGGCGACGGCCGCTACGGCATGCTGGCGGCGGGTGCTCGCCGACCGGATCGCGTGCAGGGTGAACCCGATCACGGCGAACACGGCGAGCACAGCCACGGCGACGAGCAACCTCAGCCACACCTCTGCGGCGGGGTCGATGAGGGGTGTGACGGTGTTCATGTCGTGTTCTATGCGCCCCCGGCAGGACTCGAACCTGCAACCTCCGGATCCGTAATCCGGTGCTCTATCCGATTGAGCTACGAGGGCATGATCCGCCTGTCGGCGGGGTGGAGCGGATGACGGGGCTCGAACCCGCGGCCTTCTCCTTGGCAAGGAGACGCGCTACCAGCTGCGCTACATCCGCGTTGCGTCGTTACGGTCGACGCGACCGTGGTGGGCCCCCTGGGTGTTGATCCCAGTACCTTCGGATTAAAAGTCCGCAGCTCTGCCGTTGAGCTAGAGGCCCGTGGTGCCCACGGCGGGAGTCGAACCCACTGTCTCCCGATTACGAGTCGGGCGCTCCTCCCCAGGAGCCTCGAGGGCAGGTGAGCCGCTGGCCAGGCCAGCGGCGAACCTACGAGCACGCCCACAGGGGCGTGCGAAGTCCGATTGGCGGGACTCGAACCCGCGATCCCTGCGTCCCGAACGCAGTGGGGTGCCGCTCCCCTACAACCGGGTGCCGCGCATAGGCGGAGGGCAGGACCCATTCAGGCCCCTGCAGTTCGCGAACCCCTGGTCTCGGCCAGGGGTTCTTGCGTGGTGGCGCCGACCGGGGTCGAACCGGTGACCTCTGCATCTTCAGGGCAGCGCTCTGGCCTACTGAGCTACGACGCCGAGGTCCTGCGGGGCTGGCCTCTCGCGAACCCCGCAGGACATGTCTGGTGGGCTACACGGCCCGCAGGAGTGCCTCGGCGGGCACTTCGCGGTACGTGAGCAGGAAGGTCCGCTCCGGGCGCGTCCGGGCACGGTGGACCACGTGCAGGGCCCGCTGGAACACGGGGCCGGCGTTCACGGTGATGACCCGCTGCACGTCGGCGTTCAGGAGCTGCTTGACCAGCTCGTCG
>Ga0182746_1001106_pt1 | contig 27465 bp, 23 predicted proteins | sample eDN3rd30CBELigOP_FD_128881 | JGI IMG/M metagenome (GOLD analysis project Ga0182746, IMG submission 128881) | Enriched Organic Plus compost microbial communities from Emeryville, California, USA - eDNA 3rd pass 30_C BE-Lig OP (version 2) (version 2) ... | reverse complement strand
TATCAGCATTGGGCGGTTTTCGTGTGCAGGGCAAGGACGACGATGGTGCGGCAAAGCTGGTGCGTGACGCGAAAGCGTTGGAGGCCGCTGGCGCATCGTTGTTGGTGCTGGAAATGATTCCGGCAAAACTTGCGGCAGATCTCACCAGTCAGATGCAGACCTGCGCGACGATCGGCATAGGCGCAGGATCTGGGACGGCAGGTCAGGTGCTGGTGATGCATGACATGCTGGGGATCAATATCGGTCGCATGCCAAAATTCGTTCGCAACTTTATGGACGAGACAGACAGCGTTCATGCGGCGTTTTCTGCTTATGTTCGCGCAGTCAAAGACGGGACGTTCCCCGAAGACGCCCGTCACAGCTGGTAGTGCGAACAATGCGTAACGGCGCTGATAACGTGTACGCATACAACGGGCCTTATGCAGTCCTGGCCGCCTCAGCACGAACCCACGAAAGAAAAGCGTCTACAGCGGGACGCTTGCTATGCCTTGCGGGATAGACAAAGAAATGCGCCTTCACAAGAACCGCCTTGTCCAGGCCAAATATAGGCACGAGCTTGCCTTCGGCAAGATGCAGGCCGGCCATGGTTGCGCTTTCCAACGCAACCCCGAGCCCTTGGGCCGCCCCATCCAGTGACATCTGCGCGCGATCAAAACGAATGGTGAAGTGATCGGGTGCCCTCTTGTCGGAATATCTTTTGAACCAATCTGCCCATTGGATCACGCTGACATTGCTTTGGATCAGCGGCACATTGAGCAACTGGTCTATACGCTTGAGACGGTACTCTCGAATGAACGCAGGGCTGGCCAACGGCACGATGCGCTCTTCAAAAAGCGGTTCCACCACGACATCGTTCCATTGCGGCACACCGTAACGGATATCGAGATCAGACTGTCCGAGCGCGAAGTCACTGTGGGTATGCGCGGCCGAAAGATTGAGCGCGATATCCGGATATGCCTGGGCAAATCGGCGCAGCCGCGGCATCAGCCACAAACTGGCGAGACTGGGCGACGAATGAACATACAGACTGTTGCTGACCCCCTGGCGCATATCTTCTGTCGCGGCGGTGATTGCCGATAAGGCACCTGAAATGCGAGCCAGGTATTGCTCGCCCGCGTTACTCAGGCGCACACCGTGCGCATTACGCTCGAATAGGCGAAGGCCCAGATCGCTTTCCAGACGGGCCACTTGGTGGCTGATTGCCGACGCCGTCAGATGCAGCTCTGTCGCCGCAATGGCAAAGCTGCGCCTGCGCGCAACCGCCTCAAACGCCACCAGATTTGCGATAGGCGGGATAGCGGGCATCGGGTTGTCCCCCACGTAAGATGAAGAACCATCATCTTAGACTGATAATACTTCGCTTGTCTTAATGTTAGCTCGCGCCGAAGATGGCAAAAAAAGGAACAACGGAGACACGCGGCAACCCAAAGGGCACCGCGCACGAAGCACCCTCGCGGCCTGTGTGCGGGCTCCGTCGTTCCATCCCTTTTCCCACACGTGAACGGAGAACGACAGTATGTTGCTCAAGGATAAGGTTGCTGTCATTACAGGTGGCGCGGGCATCAACGGACTCGGTTTTGCAACCGCTCGCCAGATGGCAAGTCATGGCGCCCGGGTTGTAATTCTGGATCTGGCGCGGGCAGAGCCCGAAATCGCGGCAAAGCGGCTGGGCGAAGGCCATGCAGGCCTGGTCGCCGATGTGACTGACAAAGCCGCCTGCGAGGCAGCAGTATCGGCCATCGTCGAGCGCTATGGGCGAATTGATGTCCTGATCAACAATGCGGGAATCACGCAACCGGTAAAAACGTTGGACATTACCGGTGCAGACTATGACCGTGTGCTCGATGTCAGCTTGCGAGGCACGCTATACATGTCTCAGGCCACGCTGCCCATCATGCGCGAGCGACGCTCGGGCGCAATCGTCTGCATTTCGTCGGTGTCTGCCCAACGCGGCGGGGGCATCTTTGGCGGTCCGCACTATTCTGCCGCCAAAGCAGGTGTGCTGGGATTGGCGCGAGCCATGGCGCGTGAATTTGGCGCCGAGGGTGTCCGAGTCAATTGCATCACGCCGGGGTTGATCGAGACCGACATCACACAAGGCAAACTCACACCCGATAAAAAAATGGAAATCGCCGAAGGCATTCCATTGGCACGTCTCGGCAAAGCTGATGATGTCGCTGGGGCCTGCGTCTTTCTGGCGAGCGATCTGTCCGCCTATTGCACCGGCATCACGCTGGACGTAAACGGAGGAATGCTGATTCACTGACCGCAGTACCCACTCTATAAATCGAGGAGACATAAAACTATGAAGAGCGTGAATTTACTTGGTGCCACATGTGCGATCGTATGGATGGCATTACTCCCTCTGACCGGCCACGCGCAGAACATTAAGCTGACACTTGGACATGGTGCTGCAATAGGCAATCCTCGGCATGAGGCATCCGTCAAATTCGCTGAGACCCTCAAAGCCAAGACAAACGGCCGCATCGAAGTGCAAGTCGCCCCAGCAGCCCAGCTCGGCGACGATGCGGCGATGGTGACTGCGCTGCGCACTGGTGCTTTGGACCTCAGCGCGAACTCCCAAGGCGCTGTCTCAGCGGCCGTTCCCGAATACGCGGCATTTGGAATGCCATTTCTGTTCTCCGACGCCGCTGCTGCGTTCAAACTGCTCGACGGCCCATTGGGTAAAGAGTTGGCCCAAGCGTCAGAAAAAAAAGGAATGATCCTGCTAGGCACGTGGGACAACGGCATACGCCAAATGACCAACAGCAAACACCCGATCAATACTGTGCAAGACATGAAAGGGCTGAAAATGCGCGTTCCGCCTGACGCGACCCTGGTCGACATCATGCAGGCCCTCGGTGCGGAATCGCAGCAGATCAAGTTTGCAGAGCTATACGTCGCGCTGCAACAAGGCGTGGTCGATGGACAGGAAAATCCGCTGGTCAATTTCGAGGCGAGCAAACTCTACGAAGTCCAGAAATATCTGGCCATGACCAACCATCAGTTCCAGATGACGCCCTTTTTGATGAGCAAGCGCACGTGGGAAAAGTTGGATGAAGCCGATCGAAAAGCCATTCAGGAAGCGGCAGATGAAGCCTCAGCCCTGCAGCGGGAGCTGTCTCGCAAGGCGGACGAAAAATTACTTGCCGAGCTCAAATCTAAAGGCGTAGAGGTCACGACGCCCAACACCGCGGCCTTTGCCAAAGCGACAGAGCCGGTTGATGAGAAATGGCTTGCCAGTCCCATTGGTCCTTATGTGAAGAAAGTGCTGGCAGCCGCACGCAACAAGTAAGCCGATTAACCACCCGCCGCGCGCTGGCGCCAGGTAGGCCACGCACGGTGGGTCGCTGACGACAAGGCAGGAGACAATCATGCAAACTGGTCAACATGGACTGGTCGGGCGGGCTATCGGCAGCATATGCCGTTTGGTGCTATGGCTGTCCACGACGGTGATATTCGGCATTCTGGTCGCCAACACCATCCTACGTTACGCCACAGGGTCCAGCCTGAAATGGGCCAATGAAATCCCCGAGCTGCTTTTCCCATGGCTGGTCATGGCAGGCGTCGTGCTTGCTGCTCTACAGAACGCACACATCGCCACCACGTTCCTGATGGATGCCCTACCGGCCAAAACTCGGCGCGTACTGACGGGCGCAGCATGGTTGATCGTGGCCGCGCTTTACGCCACGCTGTCGTGGGCAACTTTCCAAATGCTCGAGATTGTGCATGACGAGAAATCGCCCATCCTGCAGATACCAGGCTCTATCACCTATGCCTGCGTCATGGGCGGCATGTTGATGCTGGCGGTACTGGCAATTCAGTCGGCGTACGAATCATGGCGAATGCCGGTGGCAGAAGAAAAAAAAATGACACACCAAACGCCCGCCGCCCACTGGTAGAACGCCTGAGAACCAAAAGGAACTGTGATGAGTGCAATGATTCTGGTCGTGTTCATGGGAGCCGCGGTCATCGCGATGCCCATTGCCCACGCCCTGCTGGTTGCCGCCCTGACGGCGGTTGCCAGCACAGACCGTGTCCCCCTTGACCTCCTCGTCCAGCAGATGGTGGCGCAAGTACAAAGCTTTCCATTGATCGCCATCCCATTCTTCATGCTGACGGGTTCGCTCATGATGGGGGGCAAACTTGGGGAAGCATTAGTCGGCGTATTGTCCACACTCATAGGCCGATTTCACGGAGGTCCGGCCCAGGTAGGCGTACTGTCGTCAACTCTCTTCGGCGGGGTGTCCGGTTCGGCCGTCGCCGATGCGTCCGCCATTGGGTCACTACTGATTCCCTGGCACAAGCGGCTCGGCTACCCGGCGGCCTTTTCAGCTGCGACATTGGCGGCCGCAGCCACAATCGACATCCTGATACCGCCTTCTATCCCGCTTATTCTGTATGCATTGACGGCCAATGCGTCCATTGCCTCACTGTTTATCGCAGGGGTACTACCCGGATTACTGCTGTGCGGCGGATTCATGCTGGCATGCTGGTGGGTCGGACGCCGCCGCAACTTTCCCAGGGACAAGACACCTTTTGACGTGGCGGCCTTTCGGCGTCATCTGGCCTACGCGTCGCCTGCGGTCGTGCTCCCGGTGCTCATTCTCGTATTCCTGCGCTTTGGCATCGCAACCCCGACCGAGGTAGCAGTGTTGTCCACGCTGTATGCGGGATTAGTGTCGGCGGTGATGTACCGCGATCTCAGCTGGAAACGGCTCGGCGATGCCATCGTACATGCCGGTTTGGCCACGGGTGTGGTCTTGCTGGTCATCATGGCTTCGGCCGCCATCGGCTGGCTGTTGACCTTTGATCAAACGCCGCAAGGCCTGGCTCAATGGGTACAAGACAACGTACACATCAAATGGTTGGTCATTCTGCTGATGAATCTCATCATGCTGTTCCTAGGCATGTTCATCGATCTGCCGGCTGCGGTTCTGTTATTGACGCCCGTATTCGTGCCGCTGGCACAGAGCATCGGCATGGAGCTCACGCAGCTGGGCGTCATGATGGTGGTGAATCTGGCAATAGGCCTGTACACCCCGCCAGTGGGAACGACGCTCTTCATCACCAGCGCGCTCGCCAAAGTCAAAGTGGGCCAGACCGTTCGCGAACTCGGCCCGTTCTATCTGGTCGCTTTTGCCGTGCTCGCGTTGGTCTCGTATGTGCCCGCGAGCATCTTGCACTGACACTCATTAACCAGCAAACAAGGAACGTCGCGATGACGGAAAATTCTGCATTGTTGAACCACCTGGCCAGCGCCGCATGGCGCATCCGCCGTAATGCAGTACGCATGGGCGAAGTGCAGGGGCAAGGCTATATTGGACAAGCCCTGGGCTGGGCTGACGTATTGGCTGTCGCCTATGGCCACGCATTGAAGCTCAAGGCGGACGATCCCAAATGGGAGGACCGTGACCGGTTTCTCCTGTCACATGGTCACTACGCCATTGCTCATTACTCCGCCCTGATTGAAGCCGGCATCATCCCCGAAAGCGAGCTGGAAACCTACGGCAGCGATGACAGCCGTTTGCCGATGTCGGGAATGGCTGCATACACGCCCGGCATGGAAATCTCTGGAGGGTCTCTCGGCCAGGGCCTATCGATAGGTGTAGGCATTGCATTGGCGTTGAAACAAAAGCGCAATCCCGCCTTTGTCTACAACTCGATGTCTGACGGCGAACTCGACGAAGGCTCCACCTGGGAAGCCGTCATGGCTGCCGCACACCATGGCCTGGACAACCTCATCTGCCTTGTCGATATCAATAACCAGCAGGCGGATGGTCCATCAAGCAAAGTGCTGGGATTCGAGCCTCTCGCTGAAAAATGGACTGCCTTCGGTTGGCATACTCAACGTGTCGCGGGAAATGATCTGCCCGCGGTACTGCACGCATTCGATCAGGCACGCGGCCTTGCGTCGCCTCAGCCTCGCGTCATTCTTTTCGATACTTTGATGGGCAAAGGCGTGCCCTTTCTCGAACAACGCGAAAAGAATCACTTTATCCGTGTCGATCCGCCCGAATGGCAGCAAGCTCTGGACATTCTGGACCAAACTCGCCCGACCGCCTACACCGAAGGAGCCATGGCATGAGCAGCACCGCATTGGAAAAAAAACCGCGCCTGACCACCTCGGCCATGATTGCCTCTATCGCGTCGGAAGGGCAACGTGTGCATGCAGCCCCTTTCGGCAAGGCCCTGGTCGAATACGCCGCCTCACATCCCCAAGTCGTCGGATTGACAGCCGATCTGGCCAAATACACGGACCTGCACTTATTTGCCAAAGCTTATCCTGAACGATTTTTCCAGATGGGAATGGCCGAGCAGCTATTGATGGGCGCGGCAGGCGGCATGGCGAAAGAGGGGTTCGTCCCGTTCGCCACGACCTATGCCGTCTTTGGCACGCGTCGCGCCTACGATTTCGTTCATCAGATCATCGCGGAAGAAAATCTGAATGTGAAGATCTGCTGCGCGTTGCCCGGACTGACGACCGGCTATGGCCCCAGCCACCAGGCCACAGAAGACCTCGCAATGATGCGCGGCATCCCGGGCATGACGATTGTCGATCCATGCGACGCATTGGATATCGAACAGGCCGTGCCGCAGATCGCCGCTCATAACGGACCTGTGTACATGCGTTTACTGCGTGGCCAGGTACCCCTGGTATTGGATGAAATCGAAGGATATCAATTCGAACTAGGCAAGGCGAAGCTGCTGCGCGACGGCACCGACGTTCTCATTATTTCCAGCGGCATTCTGACCATGCGCGCGCTGGAGGCCGCTCAGGATCTGGCAAAAGACAATGTGAGTGTGGCGGTGATGCATTCACCCACCATCAAACCATTGGACGAAGCCACGCTGGTTGAGGCCGTACGCTATAAGCACCGCCTGGTGGTAGTGGCGGAGAATCACTCTGTCATCGGGGGCCTCGGAGAGGCGGTCGCCAGTGCACTATTGCGTCATCGCGTACAACCGGCGGGCTTCCAATTGGCTGGACTGCCCGATGCATTTCTCGATGCGGGCGCACTGCCGACTCTGCATGACCGCTATGGCATCAGCCGGGAAACGTTGAGCCTGCGAATAAAGAACTGGCTGGATCATTAAGGGCTCTGCTCCGAGCCGGGATTCGGGGACCGGCGCAGCCACCACGCCCTATGGCTGGCGCAGTTTTGTGCGGTCTTTCTGCATTCCCATGCAGAACAAGCATAATATTCCATTAGACCGTCAGATAGGCGCTGCACTGAGGCTGACGGCCGCCCCCGTCTTCCCCCTGTGTGAGTACACAGACTCTCGGAGCAATGGATGAAAAAGCTGATCAACAATCCTCGCCACATCGTACGAGAAGCCCTCGAGGGATTAGTTGATACGACAGACCATCTCGCACTGATTGAAGGCGAGAACATCGTCGTACAGCGCGACTTGCCCGGGCTCGCCGCTCGCCCCGTAGCGGTACTCTCTGGTGGCGGCAGTGGCCACGAGCCTGCTCACGCCGGATATGTCGGAATAGGCATGCTCACCGCGGCGATTGCGGGTGACGTATTCACCTCTCCGAGCGTGGACGCGGTACTGGCGGCGATCGTCTCTGTCGCCGGGCCCGCTGGTGCCTTGCTGGTCGTCAAGAACTACACCGGAGACAGGCTGAACTTTGGTTTGGCCGCTGAACTCGCGCGAGAAAAAGGCATTCCGGTCGAAATCGTCCTGGTAGCCGATGACGTATCGTTGCGCGACATGGTTCCCACCGATCGCCGTCGCGGTATTGCTGGCACCGTATTCGTGCACAAGATCGCGGGAGCAGCCGCCGCCAAAGGCTGGCCCTTGGAAAAAGTGGCAGCCGTCGCCGCACGTGCTGCAGCGGCTGTAGGGTCCATGGGCGTTGGTCTGGGTGCCTGCACGGTACCTTCTGCTGGTACACCCAGCTTTTCGCTGGGCGACACCGAAATCGAATACGGGCTGGGTATACATGGCGAGAAAGGGGTACGCCGCGTCGAGATGAAGCCCGCAGATGCGATTGTGGACGATATCCTGGCGCAGATATTGGCCGAGGTACCTGACGATGCCAGTCGAGTCGCGTTGCTGGTCAACGGCCTGGGAGGGACTCCGCCCGTAGAGCTGCAGATTATCGCGCGCCACGCGCTGGCTACCTTACGCGCCAAAGGTCTGACGCCCACGCGCGTCTGGGTGGGCAACTACATGACCGCACTGGAAATGCCCGGATGTTCGCTTTCGGTATTGCCCGTGGATGACGAGCTGCTCGGTCTGTTGGATGCGCCTTGCGGTGCTCCGGCATGGGCACACTCCGGCCGGATCAATGATGAACGTGCCACTGTGCCTGTGCCGAGCGGCCTCGAGACAAATCTCGCGTCCATGCCGGCCGGTCCGTTGGCCGCAACACTGGAGCGGGCAGCTAAAGGCGTCGCTCGTGCACTGATCGCTGCCGAAGCCGAACTGGGGGAGCTTGATGCCAAAGCCGGTGACGGCGACTTGGGCGCCAGCATGGCACGTGGCGGCCAGGCCATACTCGACTTGGCTCCCGAGGCCTTTCACACGCCCGGCCAGTTTTTTGCCTCGGCGGCGCAAGCGATGCGCAGGGCGATCGCGGGCAGTTCCGGGCCGTTCTACGCCGTAGGGTTGCTACGAGCCAGTCGCGAACTGGGGGACCTCGCCGAGCCCTCACCGGCGCAATGGCAGAAAGCCTTCTCCGCCGCGGTAGCTGCCGTGATGGAGATGGGAGGCGCTAAAGCGGGAGATCGCACAATGGTCGACGCCCTCACGGCGGCCAACGATGCGTGGCATTCGGCGTTGGCGGCGGGCTCTGCAGGCAGGGAAGCGTTTAGCCAGGCTGTACAGGCAGCCGAGAAAGCCGCCGCGGACACTGCCCATATGCGACCTCGCCTGGGCCGCGCCAGTTACCTCGGAGAGCGGGCCGTCGGCGTTCCAGATGGCGGCGCTGTCGCGGTAGCGTATTGGCTGAAAGCACTGCAAAACGGTATCGAGTAGATCGGGCAAGTCACCCGTGCAATAGCTTGTGCTCTGATAAAAGCGATTTTCAATGGAAAAAGGCATTTCTTTAAACGACATCTGGTACTTTGTCGAAGTCGCAAAGCGGGGGAGCTTCAGCGCCACCGCCGCGGCGTTGGATATGCCAGTCGCTACACTTTCCAGGCGCATTTCGGAACTGGAAAAAAATCTCGGATATGCGCTGTTTCTACGCACGACACGCAAAGTATCGTTGACCGATTTGGGCACGCGCTACTTTGACGAATGCGTATCTCAAATCGAAGGCATTCTAAACGCGCACGAGAAAGTCAAGACATACCTCGAGTCGCCAGAAGGAAAATTGCGGGTCTCTATCCTGCCCGGACTGGCGCCCTTGCTGCCGGGCGTCTCGGAAGAGCTGCACAAGCGGTTTCCAAAGATCAGCTGCGATTTCGACCTCAGCAGCTCAACAAGAATCAACGACCTTTCCGGTATGGACTTGTACATCCGGGCGGGCCGCCAGGAGGACTCTCCTCTTATCCAAAAACCACTCGTGAATTTTCGTCTCATCCTTGTGGCTTCGCATGATTATTTGCAGCGAATGGGACATCCTGAGACGCCCGCCGAGCTTCAGCATCATGCGCATATTTGCATGCATGGGACAGACACATGGGAGCTCAGAAGAGGAACAGAAGTCGAGACGGTTCAGCTCAACCCGAAATTTTCCAGCAATCAGATCCTTTTGAATCTACAGCTCGCTGGCAAGGACCTAGGCATCACTCCCGTTCCCTCTCCCTTTTCTGGCAATCAGTTACTGCAGGATTACCGGCTGGAACGCGTGCTTCCTGATTGGGAGTTGTCCTCTGCCATGCTGTATGCGCTATTTGAAAGCCGCGTGATCTCGGCCAAAGCCACGGCGTTTCTTGATATTCTCGTCAAACATTTGCAGGCACATTTTTCGCTGGGTAGCGAATCGGTGCCTCCATCTGCCGTGTGGAGTGAGTGGGCGAATAGTGGAAACACGGGTGGATGAAAGAGCGCTGACCGGTCGGCATCTCAGATCACGCTGCTTCGACGACTCGCATCTCAACGTGAAGCCCAGCGGCGGCCGCCATGTTGACTGCACAAGCGCACTGGGTGTGTCAGCGCTTTGCCTCGGCCAACAAGGGCATCTGCTTGTCCTGTTGCGCGAGTGACGGTGACTCAACAATCGGTTTCCCGCGCTGAGAAGCATGCCAAGGCAATAGATGTTCTTCGACAATCTCCAGCGCTTTGAACAAGATCACACCCAGTATGCAAAGCAGCGCCAATGCCACGAAGACTGTCGGCGTGTCAAAGCTGCCCTGGGCGACAAGGATGACATAGCCCAATCCACTGCCGCCGGCGACGAATTCGCCCACAATCGTACCGACGAGGGCAAACGAAATACCGACCTTCATACCGGCAAAGATGCTGGGTAATGCATTTGGAAAACGGATCTTCCACAATACTTTGCTGCGAGAGGCTTGATTTGCACGTGCCATGTTGAGCATTTCTGGGTCGATGGATTTCAGGCCCAATACCGTATCGATGAGAATCGGGAAAATAGCGATCAGCATGGCAATTGCGATCTTTGGTGCGGAACCTGTGCCGAGCCAGATGACGAACAACGGCGCGAGTGCGACTTTCGGTACAGCGTTCAGCGCAACCATCAAGGAATACAAAGTACGATCAAGAAAACGAGAATAGACGATACCAATAGCCGCCCCGACGCCGAGCACGACGGCCAGAACAAAGCCCGCCATCGTAGTCTGCAAGGTATCCAGGGTCTGCATTAATAGAAATCCGGGCTGCGCCATGAACTCGGCAAAGATCTTGCTGGGTGCCGGCAGCAAGAATTCCCTGACAGCAAACCATCTGACGCCGCCCTCCCACAACACGAGAATAACGAGCATCGTCAAAATAGCCAGCCGGCTGTCCTCGGCGCGTTTCCATAAGCCTTTCATCGCCTACCCCTTGTAGATTCCGAGTTCGCGGAAAATCCCGCGGATCTGTGACACGTAGTCGGCAAAGGCCTTTGTTTCCCGAATGGCCAAACCGCGCGGTCTATCGAGCTCGATGGGCACGACCGCCGCCACGCCACCAGGATTACGTGACATCACGACCACGCGATCACTCAAGTAAACAGCCTCGGAAATAGAATGCGTGATAAAGAGCACCGTCTTGCCCGTATCCATCCACGTACGCTGCAGCTCTTCATTCAGTTCGTCCCGAGTAAAAGGATCGAGCGCCCCAAAGGGCTCGTCCATCAGCAGCAGCTGAGGATCGACCAGCAATGCACGACAGATCGAGGCGCGTTGCCGCATGCCGCCCGACAGTTCCCATGGAAATCGATCGGCAAAGGCGCCCAGCCCGAACAGGTTCAACACCGCGCGGGCTCTTTCTTCGTAGGCCTTTCGGTTCAGGTTATGAAACTCGGCCGAGATCAGCACATTGTCGAGAATGGTGCGCCAATCCAGGAGCAGATCGCGCTGAAAAACGACGCCCATATTCGACGGCGGACAGACGATGGGGTCACCCTGCAGGGCGAGATGTCCGCTCGAGATTGGCTCAAGTCCCGCCACGCATTTCAGCAAAGTGCTTTTGCCACAGCCGCTCGGCCCGACAATGCTTACAAACTCGCCCTGTTCAATATCGAGGCTCACGTCCTTGAGCGCGTAGAGCGGATCACGCTGAGAGCGGTAGATTTTGTTGAGCTGACCTATCTCTAAGAATGCCGACATGTTCGCCCCTGTCTCGTCAGTTTGCCAACATCGCGTTGGTGTAATAATCGGACGGCTTATGGCCCGGCTTGATAGCCCCTACCTGCTCCATAGACTGGATCGCCGCGACCCAGTCAGCATCATTTTGCAGGCCAAAGGGCGCACCCTTCTGTGAGGGGCTCTCGAAGAACTCGCGGTACGCGACGATCTGCGCACGCAAAATCTCGGGATCAAGCTTCGCGTTTGGGCGTTGCGCGACGATGGCGGCGACCGCCTCGTCTTCATGGCCCGCATAGATGTATTGCCATGCCTTGACCTGGATCTGCGTGAACTTCTTGATCGCTTCTGTGCGGTCACTCAACGCTTTCGGCGTGGTCACCAGACCATAGCTGGGAAAATTGATCCCGCTATCGGCCAGCAGCAGGGTTTTGGCCGGTCGCACCTTTGCCACCATCGGCTGCCCAAAGGGGGCTTGTGACAGGAACCCGTCACTATTGCCCGACGCGTAGGTCGAAATCATGGCACTAGGCGCGACCATCACGACATGGGTCTTGGATTTTGGTACGTCACTCGCCTTGAAATAGGGATCGATAAAAGGAGCCCAAGGACTGGTAGTGAAGCAAACGAGCTTCTTGCCGATCAAATCTGCGGGGGATTTGACGTCCAGCTTTGCATCCACCAGCACAGCCAGGTCGCCCTTACGGGCAAAGCCAGCAATAGAGATGAGATCTAGTCCATTCTCTTTGGCGATGGCCATCGTGCCCAATTGCACTTGACCGATGTCCATCTGGCCGACGGCCACCAGTTGCAGTGTGTTGATCGTGCCCGTGCCATCCTGAATTTCCACATCGAGGCCCGCGTCCTTGAACCAGCCTTTTTGTTGCGCCAAGTGCATGGCCGCATGCATACCCCAAGCGGAAAAATCCAACCGCACTCGTAGCTTTTCGCTTTCCGCATGCGCACTCTTTGCAGTGAAAGCGAACAACATCGTTGCCGCCAGAACGGTCCGGTGGATCCGGTTCAGAAAAGACGAACGCATTTTGTAATCCTCGTGAGGCATGTATAGGTAACGTCTAACAGGAATTCGGGATTTTCCCCTAGCGGCTCGCTATGCCGCCTGCGCCATGGCATTGCGGCGCAGCGCGTCGCTGGCTGTGTGATCCACCGCACCGGTATGAGGATCTACCACGACCTTGTAATGCTCAAGGACATATTTCGCGGTCAACTTGTGGTTCCACACGTCTTCGCGGATGCGATCCCAGTCACGGTCCATGGGATCGCCAAAGCCCCCACCTCCGGGTTGAATATGCGTCACCACATCGTTGCGTGCGATCGTCATTCCGACTTTGCTGGGCAACTCCGTCAGTTCATCCCCATGCTGCAGCACGTTGCGAGCAGGACTCGCCGGCGTGCCGCCCGCCAAGCCATAAGGGGAGAATTTCATGCGATCTGCACGAAGTTGCAACAGCGCATCCGGCGCCAACACACGATAACTGCGGCGGATACCTAGCCCGCCGCGATATTGGCCGGCGCCGCACGAGTCCTCAACTAGTTCGTAGGCTTCGACCCGCACGGGATGTTGAGCCTCCAAGGTTTCTACAGGAGTATTCGACAGGTTCTGTGAAGCGTTGGTGATGGCTTCAATTCCGTCGCTGGCAGGACGGCCACCCCATGCACCGCAGATCATGTCGACAATAATGTACGGCTTGCCTTCGTCGCTTTTTCCAGACAGACATACTACAGTGTTGCCGCCCTCTCCTGCGGCTGGGATCCGATGCGGCACGACTTGAGCCAGCGCACCAAGCATGGCATCAAATACGCGGTAACCCGTTAGGGCGCGGGCCGCGACGGCGCTGGGAGGCAGCGGATTCAATACTGAGCCCTCGGGAACATGCACATCAATGCAGCGAAATACGCCTGCGTTGTTTGGAACATCTCCGAGTAACGCGCAGCGGACGCTCAAATAGGTGCACGACTTTGTATATGACAACGTGGAATTAATGGCTGCACGGACTTGTGGCGACGATCCCGTATAGTCCGCCGACACACGGTCTTCGTGTACGGTCAATGCCACCTCGATGCGAATGGGGTCTGGCGACAGGCCGTCATCATCAATGTAGTCAACGAAATGAAATGTCCCTTTGGGCCACTTTCTGATCTCTTCTCGCGTCAAGCGTTCTGCATAGTCCAACAGCTCGTTCAAGTACGCTCGTGAATCATCTCTGCCATAGCGATCAAATAGGGCTGTCAATTCGCGCACTCCGATCTGAGTGGCTGCATACTGAGCCTTCAGATCACCGAGGACGCGATCTGGCACACGGACATTCTGCGCAATGATGCGCTCCAACGTTTCGTTGACCTTGCCGGCCTCATAGAGCTTCAGCACTGGAATGCGCAGGCCTTCCTGATAGATCTCGGTCGAATCGCTGGCATTTGAGCCAGGCACGCGTCCGCCCACATCGGTGTGATGGCAGATAACAACGCAGTATCCTTCGATTTCACCTTGGTAAAAGAACGGAACGAACATGAAGATGTCCGGAAGGTGCATTCCTCCCTCATAGGGATCGTTCACGATCACGGCGTCTCCGGGCTGCAGTGTATTGCCATAACGCTGCTGCAGCGCCGCCATGGCTTCTGGAATAGCGCCTAGATGCAACGCAATGGTTTTTGCCTGTGCGACCATGCGGCCATGGCGATCGCAGATGGCTGCCGAGTAGTCCATCACGTCTTTGACGATTTCCGATCGCGCAGTGCGGATGACGGTGTATGCGATTTCGTCGACGATTGAATCCATCGCATTCTTGACGACGGCAAAGGTAACGGGATCGAATTGCGTACTCATGCTTGCTCCTGGGCGATATCGATGATGATGTTGCCGATCTTGTCTGCATGGGCCGAGGCGCCCGGTGGCACAACGATCGTGGTGTCATATGACTCGATGATGAGCGGGCCATGCCACGGTTCATCTTGAATGGCCGAGCGAGGCACCAGACGCGTCTCGTACGGCGGCTGATCGCGGTCGAAACTAACCTGGCGTGTACCCGAAACACCCTGCAGCGCGCTTGCATCAACGCGGATATCGTTGAATTTCAGTCGTTGATCACTACGGCCGTAGGCGCTCAGCCTGATATTCACAAGTTCCAGAGGTTCGTCGTTGCCATAACCAAAGGTCTGCCGATATTGATCGCCGAAATCTTCGGCCAGTTGAGTCATGGCAGCGTCGTCGATCGGTTCGTCTGCTGGACGACGTAATGCAATGGTGAGTTCAGAACTCTGACCGAGATAGCGTAGATCCACACTGACTGCCATCTCAACAGCGTCTTTGGCATAGCCCTCTTGTGCCAGGACAGAGAGTCCCTGATTGCGCAACTCGGCAATCGCAGCGTTGATGGCTTCTTTATCGCAGTTGGCGAGTGGACGCAGGATCGCTTTGACAAAGTTGTGCTCGGCATCTGCCCCCAGCATGCCTGCCGAGCAGAATACGCCGGCCATCACAGGTGCAATCACACGCTTGATACCTAGCAATTTGGCGACATCGACGGCATGCAACGGGCCACCGCCGCCGAATGCGATCATCGTCATACCGCGCGGATCGCGGCCACGTTCGACAGTCACCGCACGCAGCGCACGCGCCATACTCACATTGGCAACATGACGGATGCCGTGCGCGGCTGCCAGCATATCCAGTCCCAACGGCTCGCCGATATGCGTCGCAATGGCATGCTGCGATTTCTCGGGATCGACCTTGAGACTGCCTCCTGCCAGCGCCGTGGGATTCAGAAAACCCAAGGCCATGTTGGCGTCCGTGACAGTAGGACGGTCGTTGCCACGTCCGTAGCATGCTGGGCCGGGATTCGCGCCGGCAGATTCGGGGCCTACGCACAACAGGCCGCCGGCGTCGATACCGGCCAGAGAGCCGCCGCCGGCACCGACTTCGGCGATATCAATGGCGGGGACCTTGAGCACGTAGCCGCCCCCTTTTACAAAGCGGCTCGGGGCGCTGATTCCATCCCGGAATTCGTATTCGTTGGTCAATGAGGGCACGCCTCCCATGATGATGGAAGCTTTGGCAGTCGTGCCGCCCATATCAAAAACGATGAGATCCTTGCCATCGCCGAGCGCGCCTATCTGAGCCGCGCCCGCCACACCTCCTGCCGGCCCGGAGGCCACGGCAAAGACGGGTTTTTCGCTGGCGCTATCGACGCCCATCATGCCACCGTTGGAGGCCATCACCTGCAATGATGCTTTGACTCCCATACGCCCGAGATCGTCTTTCAACCGACGCAGGTACGTGCGCATCGCCGGCAGAATGTAGGCGTTCACCACAGTAGTACTCGTACGCTCGTACTCCTTGATTTCCGGCAGAACATCGCACGACGCCGTCACGAGCAGTTGGGGAAACTCGCGCTCCAGCAGAGCCTTGGCCTCTAGCTCGTGGGCAGGGTTGATATAGCTGTTCAAGAAGCAGACCGCCAAGGCCTCGACCCCTTCATCGACCAGATCGCGGGCAACGGACAGGACCTCATCGGCATTCAAGGGAACGATGACGTTTCCACGCGCATCCATCCTCTCATTAATGCCTCGACGGTAGCGGCGGGCGGCCAGCGGTTGTGGTTTTTGCCAACCCAGGTCAAACATGGTGGGTGTACGAATACGGCCGATTTCGAGCACGTCTCGGAAACCAGCGGTGGTCAGTACGCCAGTGCGGGCGCCGACTTTTTGAAGGATCGTATTGGACGCCGTGGTGGTGCCATGGACGATCTCCGTGATGTCGCCCGGCTGGATGCCTGCCTGCTCGATCAGTGCGCCCAGGCCGGTAACGATGGCCTCCCCAAGGTCGTGGGGCGTTGTGGACGTCTTGTTCACAAAGAGCTGCCCATTCGGTAATGACAGGACGATGTCCGTAAAAGTCCCGCCGATATCGCACCCGACGCGGGCGCCTGCACTGGTTCCTGCTTGCATCGTGCAACTCCAAGGAAAAGGGGACGCAGCCACTGCTATGCCTGGATGGACTGGCTTCAGGGCCGTGATCGCGTTCAGTTACTAACTAACTAGTCAGTACAATAAGCGTGAAAAACGGGCCAGCCAATTCGGGTTTTCACGTAGCCTAACGTATTGCAGGGATTGAAATTTCGGCACCATTGCGGCACCCCCGATCCGGTGTAGACTAACCAACTAGTTAGCCGATGCAGTATCAAAGAAGCACGGCAGAACCGCTAATGAGACAGACAGGACCCATGCCAACGACGAAACCCAGCGGAAAATCAAAGCCCCGTGACGCGGCGGCCACGCGGGAAAAAATCCTTCAGATGGCCGCGCGTGAATTTGCCTCTAAAGGCTATGACGGTGCGCGCGTCGACAGCATCGTGGCACGCAGCAAGATCAGCAAGAACCTCGTCTACCACTACTTCGAAAGTAAAGAAGCGCTCTTTATCGAGGTCATGGAACGGGCATACTCCGCCATGAGAGAACGGCAGAATCAGTTCGGCTTGCTGGGCGATAACCCTGTCGAAGACATGCGGACCTTGGTCATGCAGACGATTCGGCATTTCATTGAGCATCCGGAATTCATTCAGCTGTTGAGCACGGAAAACTTGCACAAGGCCGAACACATCCGGAAATCCAAAGTGATTCCAGCGATGTTCAATCCGCTCAAGAGCGCATTGGCAGAGATTCTGGAACGAGGCAAAAGGCAAGGCGTATTTCGTGCCGACGCGGACTGGGTCGACCTCTATGTATCGATATCAGGCCTGGGGTCGTATTCGATATCGAACCGGTATACCTTGTCGTTTGTGCTGGGGGTAGATCTCGGCGCGCAGGAACGCGTAGAGGCTCGCCTGCAGCACGTGTGCGAAATGGTGATGAGTTATTTGCTGCAGCCGAGTTCGAAGTGCCTGTCGAATGCTTGAATAGCGGCTCAGCCGATCAGCGCCTCCTCTAACGCACCAGGCGTAAGATCCGGCGCAAGCTTCCCGAGGAAGTCATATAAATGACGCGGCCAATAGGCGCCGCGTCGGGCCAGGACATGGACGATACTGATCGGAAATAGATGATCGACGGATTGAGCCTGCAGCCCTCTATCGGCGGACTGAGAAAACGCGATCACGGGAATGATGGCCAGGCCTACACCTGACGCGGCGTAGTGCTTCATGATCTCGACGTCCGTGCCTTGTACTGCGATTTTTGGCGCCAGCCCTGCGGCGTCGAACGCCTGGGTGATATGCCGGCCGATGGCGTGTTGTTCGCTATACGTAATCAAGGGGTAGCGCGCGATGCGCTCTAGTGTCAGGCGTTTGTCCTTGAGAACAGGATGACCTCGTTTGCTGACCAGCACATGGTTGAGTTCGTAGCACGGGATCGCCGCCAGAGACGGCGGCAGGACGGGTGGCACAGTAGACAGACCTATGTCTACTTTGCCCGTGGCGACGAGGTCGGCAATCTCCAGAGGTGTCGCCTGAATCAAGCGCAACGCCACGCTTGGATTCCGTCTGCAGAATTCCGGCACGATATCCTGCAGTGCGTAGCGCGCGTGTGTATGCGTGGTCGCGATAGCCAAGCGCCCTTGCGCCTTGAGCTGTTGGTCGGCGACGATGTTGGAGATGTCCTCGGTCGCCGCAATCATCGTCCGCATGCATCGCAAAACCTGGTCTCCCACTTCGGTCAGCGCCAGGATACGGCTCTTGGAACGAATCAACAGCGCAGTACCGAGTCTTTCCTCTAGCTGTGCGATCTGCTTGCTCACGGCCGATTGGCTGGTGTACAGCGCCAGCGCGGTGCGTGAGACATTCATGTCGTTTTCCACAAGCGCGCAGAACGCGCGTATCTGTTGCAGGTTCACACCGTCTCCTTGGGTGGCTTCCGGCGCGGGCCGCCCTCGAGCGCGCCAGGCCTGAGACCTTTTTGTCTGTGAAAGGAATGTATTCCAATTAGGAATTGACATCCACAATCTATCACTTTTTGGAAATTCCGCGAGGAACTAGGATGGGCATCTGGACAACTATTCCAACGAAGAAACGTGACCTCTGAGACAACCCCTGAAGCGCTCCAAGCCCTGCAATCCTGGATAAATCGCAGCGAAGAGACCACCGATATCGTGACCCCGCAGTTGACCGAACGATTGTCGGCGACACTGGAATCCGCTCGCGACATGAGGTTCGAGCGCGGTGTCGAATTTCCGCAGATGTGGTATTCCGTGCTTTTTCCACGAGTAGTGCCGCGATCCAAAATCGGGAATGACGGGCATCCAGCCCTCGGGGATTTTCTGCCGCCGGTGCCGCTGCCCAAGCGGATGTTTGCCGGCAAACGCATCCAGTTTGTTAATCCCATTCTGATCGGAGATGAATTGCGACGGGTGTCGACCATTGCGTCGATTACGCCGAAGCAAGGCAGCACGGGGCAGTTGGTGTTTGTCACGGTTCGGCACACGATCAGCAGCGCGGCGGGCGTCTGCGTCATAGAGGAACAGGATGTCGTGTACCGTGAGAGCGCCAGTAAGAAAGGCCAAGGTACAGCCCAAACGCCCGCTGCGGACACTTTCGAAGCGCGCTACCGATCAGCGCCCATCGTCGCAGATACTGTGATGATTTTTCGCTATAGCGCTTTGTGTTTCAACGGCCATCGTATCCACTACGACTACCCCTATGCCACGCAGGTAGAGGGTTATCCCGGCCTGGTCGTCAACGGCGGACTCTCGGCGCTATGTGCGACGGAACATCTGCATCAGGCCTGGAATGGTATGTCGTTCTCCCATATCACGACGCGCAACGTTGCACCGCTATTCGAGGGACAGAGCTTTCATGTAGAAAGCCGCGCCGGGGAGCGTGATGGTGACGTTGAATTCCGCGTTGTGTCACAAACTGGCGTCACGACGCTGCGCGGTTCGGCCACGGGAGTTTCGACATGAGCCATATGCGATCCGCTCCCGATATATCCAACGCAGCAAAAGCCCCTCTGGAAGGACTACGCGTCATCGACTTGACCCAAGTCGTAGTGGGTCCTTATGCCACGCAGTTCCTCGCGGACTTTGGTGCAGAAGTCATCAAGATCGAGCATCCGACAGGTGATCTGGCTCGCTGGATAGGAGGCAAATCCACGACGCCCGGCATGGCGGCGAAGTACCTGCATTTGAATCGCAATAAGAAAAGCATTGCGCTCGATTTAAAAAAACCCGGTGCCGCAGAAGCGCTGAAGAAACTCATCGCCACTGCCGACGTCGTGATACACAACATGCGGCCTTCCGCGGCAGCTCGCCTGGGACTGTCTGCACAGAATCTGTTGGAGCTCAAACCCGATCTGATCTATTGCAGTGTCGTAGGATTCGGACAGGGTGGGCGCTACAAGGACAAGCCGGCCTATGACTCGATCATCCAAGGCGCATCCGGACTGGCTGCGATCAACAATGGGGGAGACGGCGAGCCGCGGTTCGTCCCCATGGTGATCGCTGATCGTACGGTCGGCATCATGGTTGCCAACACGATCCTGATGGCGGTGGTGCAGCGGCTACGCCATGGCGGGCCGCAAATCATCGAAGTACCGATGTTCGAAAGCATGACTGCATTCGTATTGGCCGAGCATTTGTTTTTAAAGACCTTTGATCCACCCTTGGGGGAAACAGGAGACTCGCGTCTGCTCAATCCCAATTCGCGGCCCATTCGCACCGCCGATGGGTATATCTGTGTGACGGCCAATACAGACGAGCAGGTATTCGCGATGTTTGATGCGATGGGCCGCTCCGATCTGCGTACTGATCCACGTTTTGCGGAAAAGCGTGCACGTTTCGAGAACATTGGGGAGATGTTCCGTATCCGCAATGAGATCTTTGCGAGCCGCACCACCGCGCAATGGCTGGAAATACTGGAGGCTGCCGATGTCCCTGCGATGCCGTTGCACACGCTGGACTCTGTGCTGGAGGATCCGCATCTCGCCGAGACGGGGCTATTCCAACCGATCGACCATCCGACCGAGGGAAAGATCATCAATCTACGCAATCCCGTCCAGTTTTCCAGCTACGAACCATCACTGAAATGGCCTGCACCGCTGATCGGACAACACAGTGTGGAACTGCTGCGCAGCGTCGGAGTCAGCGACGGGGAGATTGAAGCCATGCTGGAAAGCGGAGCGACTGTCAACCATTGTTCAGCAGCTTGAAAATCAACCGTCGCACAGCGTCGCACCATCTGGGCGTGCCCGCATAGAACGAACGACGCGCAACCCCCGAGGAGACGATAAAAATGTTCCATAAGTTCGTGTTTGCATCGCTCTTGACGCTCACGGCGGTTGGCTCCGCTGCGTCGCAAGCTGCGGAAACTTACCCTTCACGGCCGATCACGCTGGTCGTACCGTTCACGCCCGGCGGCAGCACCGACATCATTGCACGTGTGATGGGCAAACAGCTTGGCGAGATCCTGGGCCAATCCGTCGTAGTGGAAAATCGGCCTGGCGCTGGCGGCATTGTCGGCGTGCAATACGCGAAGTCACAACCGGCTGACGGCTATACGCTGCTGATGGGGGCCATCGGGACATTCGGTGCCAATGCGACGTTGTACAAACGTCTGCCCTATGATCCGGTGAAAGACTTCACACCGATTTCGCTCGTTGCCGGTGTACCCAATGTCCTGGCGGTGAATCCGGCCAAGCTGGATGTGCACAACGTAGACGAATTGATTCAGGCCGTACGGGCCAAGCCCAACGGTTATGACTATGCATCGGGCGGAAGCGGCAGCGCCGCGCATCTGGCCACCGAATATTTTGCGCTGCGCGCCAATGTGAAAATCCAGCACATCCCCTACAAAGGCACTGCGCCGGCGTTAAACGACCTGGTTGGCGGGGTGACGTCTCTCGTGCTGACGGGCTATCCACCGCTGGCTCCGTTCCTTTCTTCGGGACGGTTGCGTCCGATTGCGGTTGCCTCAGCGAAGCGCTTGCCGCAGTTGCCGGACGTCCCGACTATCAGCGAGACCAAAGGGCTCGAAGGATTTCAGGCGGATCAATGGTATGGCATCCTGACGAAAGCCGGAACACCAAAACCTATCGTCGATAAATTGAATGCCGCGGTGGTCAAAGCATTGGCTGAGCCCGAAACGTTGGCGCAGTTCCGTGCAGAAGGTTTGGAACCCATGTCCAATAGTTCGGAGCAGTTTGCTGCCTTTATCAAGGAGCAGATTGACCTGTGGGGAGCGGTGGTGCGTAAAGCGGGCATCATCATTGAGTGAACAGATCATATGCAGCCCGCATAAACGTACGTCGTTTGGACAAATCAACCTGGCGCAATGCGGACCAACGTTTTTTCTCCGGTCGCCATACGTGAATAGCTTTTCATCGCATCGAGCGTCAGCACCTGCGGCAGCGTAATTTCCTGTGTGTAGTGACTGGCAAACGTGCTGGTCAGTTCGTCCAGGATGCGTTGTTCCAGTTGCTGTACACGTTGCGGGCCGACCCGCTGCAGGAAGGGAAATAGCAGCCATCCGCCCATTCCCCACGCCGATCCAAAGTTGCGCTCAAACTCGATCGGTGACCGGTCCAGGCTGCCGTACACATAGACCTGTTTATGTGTGTCGGTGCCATAACGGCTGTAAACGCGTCCCGGTCGTTGCAGCAGTGCTGCCTCCATGGCGTGCAGCAGTTGCCCGGCAAGCCGGCCTCCGCCGATCGCATCGAAAGCGATAGTCGCGCCCGTGACGGCAAGCGCCTCGACGAGCTTGGTTTTGAAATTCTCTGCGCTGCTATCGACAACATGTTTCGCGCCCTGCTGCGTCAGCAACGCTGCTTGCTCAGGTTTGCGCACGATGTTGACCAATGGGATACCATCCTTGAGACAAATGCGGTTCAGCATTTGACCCAAGTTGGACGCGCCCACAGTGTGCACGAGTGCGCGGTGCCCCTCGATACGCATAGTCTCCACCATGCCCAGAGATGTCAGGGGATTCACAAAGCATGATGCCCCCTGGGCTGCCGTCACGCCGTCCGGCAAGGCCAGGCACTGTTTGGCAGGCAGCGCCCGGTATTCGGCGTACATGGCGCCACCCAGCAGCGCAACCTTTTTCCCCACCAATGCTTGAGCCGCGGGCGAGTCTCCTGCAGCGACCACGGTACCGGCGCCCTCGTTGCCTATAGGCATGGCCTGGCCGACTCTGGCCGATACCGCTGCCATCGCAGCCGCCGACAAAGGGGCCGTGATCACGGGACGCTCGGCAGTGCCGGATTGACGAGCTCGAGTCACATCCGCGCCCGTCAGCATCAGCCCCATATCTGATGGATTCAAGGGAGCGGCCTCCATGCGCACAATCACTTCGTCGGCAGTGGCGGGAGTTGGCATGGGTACATCGACCAGAGACAGTTCCAGCGTGGCGTCGGGTCGAACAAGCGATCGTAATTGCAGCGGCATGGGATCTCCGGTAAGCCATTTCAAACGGGTCCCCGTAGTTTGACGCGAAGCGGGGTAATCTGTCGATAGCCATTTAGATCAGTTAAGGTATAAGGCCCGAATCGAGCTGATCTCGTGCAGGGAGGCGTGTTCCTCAAAGGCTTGTCTGTAGTCTTTTCGTTAAAACTCACTAACAAGGAATCCAATCATGATGACCCGATTTGGCCGTGCGAGCGCTGCTGTCGTAACCGCGTTTGCACTGACTATCCCGTTGCTCCAAGGCTGCGCCACCAGCAGCCCGAGCGATCCGCGCGTCGTGGCCGCAGAGACGGACAAGCCTTTTAACAGTTGGCTCAACACCCTCCTAACTCAGGTCAAAGCCGATCCAAAATACAAACGCCTGCCGCTGGACACTGAGGCGCAGGAAGAGGAGTTCATGGTATGGCTGCATAACGCCTACCATCATCGCGTCACGAAAGAGGAGTTTTCCGCCTGGGTGAACAGCCAATACCCGAACCATCAATACGAGGTTTCGTTTATTGTTTCCAGGCTCCCGTAATCAAAAAAAGATCACATCGTTGCAAGGATGGGTCAGTGCAGTACCGGCGCCGCTCGCTGGGGCAATCTCCCCAAGCGAAGCGGCCTATATTGCCATTTGTTCGCCTAGCAAAGCGCCCCTTTCCACGTTCTGTGTCGTGATAGGGATGCTCAGCGCATGATGAACGGATTGGCGGGAGCGCCTTGCGCGTAGGATATCCAGGTGCTTTTGGTTTCCAGATAGTGGCGTATGGATTCGACGCCACTTTCGCGGCCTAGCCCAGACTGTTTCATTCCGCCGAATGGCATCATGTAGCTGACGGCGCGATAGGTGTTGACCCATACGGTACCGGCTTTCAAAGCCTTTGAGACCCGGTGTGCCCGGCCAATGTCTTCCGTCCAGACTCCCGCGCCTAAACCATAGATCGTATCGTTGGCGATGCGGATGGCCTCTGCCTCATCCTCAAATCCCATCACCGCCAACACGGGGCCGAAAATCTCCTCGCGTGCCACGCGCATATCAGGCGTCACATCCACAAATATCGTTGGCTCCACGAACTGGCCGCCGGGCATGCTGGAGGCTGCCTGCCCGCCCAAGACGCATCGAGCGCCTTCGCGCTTGGCGATGTCAATGTAGTCGAGGATTTTCTTATACTGCGGCGGCGTGGTGACCGGGCCGATGTTGGTGTCGGCCTCCATGGGATTGCCTTTCTTGGCCGTGGTACCTAGTTTGATCAGGCGCTGCACGAACTCCTCCTTGATGGAGTTCTGTACCAGCAGGCGCGAGCCCGCGATGCAGGTCTGGCCTGTGGCCGCGAAAATGCCCGAGATCACCCCCGCTGCAGCTTTGTCGACGTCACAATCGGCGAACACAATATTGGGCGATTTTCCGCCCAACTCCAAGGTGATTCGCTTCATCGTTTTGGCAGCCTGGGCATAGATCAAGCGGCCCGTTGCATCGGATCCCGTGAAGGTGATTTTGGCTACGTCAGGATGTTCTACTAGCGCCGCGCCGGTTTCCTGGCCCAGGCCTGTCACGACGTTGAATACCCCGTCGGGAAAGCCCGCTTGTTTAGTCAACTCGGCAAACTCTAACGTGGAAGCCGAAGTGAATTCAGAGGGTTTGATTACAACCGCGCAGCCCGCAGCGATGGCAGGCGCGCATTTCCAGCCCACGAACAGCAGTGGCGAGTTCCACGCGGTCAATGCGCCCACGACGCCGACGGGTTCGTGCGTGGTGTAGGCGAAGTGATCAGCCTTGTCGATGGGCATGACCGAGCCTTCGATCTTGTCGGCGAGCCCTCCGTAGTAGCGCCACCATTCGGGAACGTAGTTCAACTGGCCTTGCATCTCGGCAATCAGCTTGCCGTTATCGCGCACCTCGATTTCGGCCAGACGCTTGGCATTGTCGGCGATCAACTGTGCAAGACGGTACATCATCTGACCGCGCTGAGTCGCCGTCATTTTGGAAAACGGGCCTTCTGTCATAGCGCGCTTTGCGGCCTGGACCGCCAGATCGACATCGCGTTGATCGCTGCGGGGAATCTTTGCCCACACCTCGCCGGTATAGGGATTCACCGTGTCCATCCAAGTTTGGCCTACGGGTTCAACAGCCTTGCCATCAATGAAATTGCTGTAAGTTTTCATGATTGTCCAATAAGTAGGAAAAAAGGCGAACGAGTGCTCGGCGTAGGCCTCACTCCATCAAGATCAACGGCTTGATTTCTTCCAAGCGGTGCATCTTTTCCAGAGCCACATTCACGTCCTCCAGCTTGTAAGTACCGGAGATCATTTTCCTGAACGGAATGTGATCGATATGCGCCGACGCGAACTGCAGGGCTTTCCAATAGGACTTTACATCACCCGAGAACGAACCGATGACCCGAATGTTCTTCTTGACGATGAGGGAGGGACTGAATGTCGTCGCGCCAGCGCCAAGCTGGCCCACGGTGAGATAGCGCCCTCCCTTGCGAACCAGATCCAGCCCCTCGTTGAACGCGCCGGGAAACCCTGTGAACTCCAGCACCATGTCGGGCCCACGGCCTCCCGTCATGGCGCGTAGTTGTTCTGCGCGCTCCTCGTGCGTGGAGCCTTCCAGATTGAAAGTATGGGTCGCGCCGAAATCCTCGGCCATTTGCAGCCGGCTAGCGGGCGCGCCAATCACACTGACTGTACGCGCGCCAGCCACTCGCGCCACTGCCGCAGCGAGAATCCCGAGCGGTCCCGCGCCCTGGATGGCGACGTGCTCTGAGGGGTCGATCGGGCCCAGATTGTCGAACGCATTCATGACCGATCGAAATGCACAACTGCACAGGCTTGCCACGGCATCGTCCAGATTGTCAGGGACACGCACACGGCCGGACTCGGGCAATACATAGCCGTACTCTGAAAAGCCGCCCAGCAGATAAGGAGGCTTTTCGCTGCTCTCGTACATGTAGGCGCGTCTGTTTTCGCACAACGTCGGCTGATTGGCGACCGTGCAGAAATAGCAGGAACCGCAGGAAGTGTGCGTCCATAAAATGCGGTCGCCGATCCGTACGGGTTGACCGACGCTATCGCGCTCAGCCCCTTGGCCGATAGCAACCACACGGCCAACCATCTCATGCCCCAGGATCACGGGCAGGTCGACTTTCAGTGCCAAATTACCTCGTGCCAAATGCACATCGGTGCCGCAAATCGAGCAAGCAGAGGTCTTGACGATCAGTGCGCCAGGTTCTACCTCTGTCGGAATCGGCACGTCTTTGATTTCCAGTGGTGTGCCGAATGCTCGCACGACTGCAGCCTTGGAAAACCTGGGCAGCGCCGCGCCCAGGTATGTTTCGTTGTCATCATTCATCTGTGATTTCAATACGGGGGAAAGTTATCGGAACCAGAGGGTAAAGAAGGGGACATAGGTGATCAGCGCCTGGCCGATCAATGCTGCAGTGAAGAAATACGCGAGATACCGCAGCATCTTCAGCATCGGCACATTGGCCGCGCGTGCTGCGACATAGAGGTTGGCCGCCATCGGAGGAGTGAGCAGGCCAATCTCTAGATTGGTCGCCACAATGATTCCGAAATGGACCGGGTCGATGTTGAATTGCGCGGCGGCGGGCGCCAGTAACGGCCCCATCAACAAGATCGAGGCATTCGTTTCCATAAACGAACCGACCACTAGCAATACGACATTGACGGTGAGCAGAAAAACAAGCGGACTCTCGATGTGCGTAGCGACCCATATCGCCAGATCCTGGGGCACCTGGTTCAACACCATCGCGCGATTGAAAACCCCCGTCAGGGCGATGACGAACAAGATTCCCGCGCCGGTGATGACTGCCTCGCGCAATGCGCCGGCCATCACCTTGTGGCTGACCATGCGGCGCAGAACCACGACGACTACTGCATATAGACAGCCAACCGCCGCTGCCTCGGTCGGGGTCATGATGCCGCCATAGATGCCGCCCAGGATAATGAACGGCAACAGCAGCACGGAGCTCGCTCTGCCAGCTATCCGTAACGGGGTGACAGCCTGATGATCAAGCGGGGCGTTATTTTCTGACGTGCGCTGCTCCACGCCTTGGGGCAAGAGACGGCGTGATAGCAACACATGCACGACCAGAAACAGTGCCGCCATCAATGCGGCGGGCAACAGTGTCGCCGTGAACAATTGCGAAACCGATACGCCTACGGTCGCGCCATACAGGATGAGCGGAATGGACGGGGGCAACAAGACGCCCAACAGACCTGCTGTCGCTGTCAATGCGGCCACGTACCCCGCGGGATAACCTCGCCGTATCATCTCGGGACTCACGATGCCGCCAACCGCGGCGACGGTGGCCACGGACGATCCGGTGATCGCGCCCAAGAGCGCTGACG
>Ga0182746_1001099_pt1 | contig 27745 bp, 19 predicted proteins | sample eDN3rd30CBELigOP_FD_128881 | JGI IMG/M metagenome (GOLD analysis project Ga0182746, IMG submission 128881) | Enriched Organic Plus compost microbial communities from Emeryville, California, USA - eDNA 3rd pass 30_C BE-Lig OP (version 2) (version 2) ... | reverse complement strand
CGGCGCGACCAGAACCGCCATCCGTCCATGCCCGCGCACCCGCTCCTGATGCAGGCTGCGGAAGTAGATGAGCCGCACCGCCGTCTCGAGATCGAGGATGCCCGCAGCTTCCGCCGCCGCAACCTCGCCAACGCTGTGGCCGATCACGACGACCGGCTTGAGACCAAGCCTGCGCAGGACCGCGGTCGACGCGCTCTGGATCGCAAAGATCAGCGGCTGGGCAATGCTGGTCTTGGGAAGCTCATCCGCAAGCCGGTCGCTCAGCAGCATTTCACGCAGCGACCAGCCTGCCAGCGGCCGGAATACCTCGTCGAGATTCTCCAGATGAGCGCGGAAGTGTTCGTTGTGAGAATAGGCGGACAGCCCCATGCCAGGGTGCTGGCCACCATTGCCCGAATAGATGAAGGCCAGCGGCAGATCCCGTCCGATCGACGTTCCTGACGTCACCAGCGCATGGGTTTCGCCGGTGGCGAAGGCTTCGAGCGCCGTGGCGATTTCTGTCCGATCCCCTGCCGGCACAGCCAGACGGTGGCTCAACTGATCCCGCCGGTAAGCGGCGGCGCTGACGAGCGCGGAGGCCTGATGGTCCGATGCAGTCTTCAAACGGTCGGCATAATCAAGCGCCAGCGCCGCGAGCGCGCCCTTGCTTTGGGCCGACAGCGCCAGCAACGCACCGCTCTCACGAGGACGGTCGCCCGCCACGCGTTGCGCGGGCCGCGCCGGCGCGACGATCACATGGGCGTTCGTTCCGCCGAAGCCGAAAGAATTCACGCCGGCGCATGGCAGGATGCTGCTCGGCAAATCCGTCAGGCTGGAACAGTGCGCGAGATTGAGCTGTTCGAAATCGATATGCGGATTGGGCTCGTCAAAGTGGAGCGACGGCGGCAACTGCTTGTGCTCCAGCGCCATCACCGCCTTCATCACGCCGGCCAGACCGGATGCCGGCTCAAGGTGACCGATGTTGGTCTTGACCGAACCGATGAGCAGCGGATGGCTGCGGGACTTGCCGAGCGAACGCCCGATGGCGGTCGCTTCAATCGGATCGCCGACCTGGGTGCCGGTGCCGTGCGCCTCGACAAATGCGAGACGATTGGGATCGATGCCCGCGCGCGAATAAACCCGCTCGAGAAGATCGGCCTGCGCATCCATCGACGGCAGGGCAATACCTTGGGTGCGGCCATCGGAATTGACGTCCGAGGCGACAATCAGACCATGCAGCGGATGATGGCTTGCCCGCGCCTGCGATAATTTCTGCAGCACCAGAACGACGCCGCCCTCAGACCGCACATAGCCGTCCGCCTTCGACGAAAAGGCCTGGCACAGGCCCGTCGGCGACAGCATGGATGCCTGGGAGAAGCTGATGAACTGGAACGGGCTGCCAAGGACGTTGATGCCACCGACGACCGCGGTGTCGATCCGGCCGCTGCGCAGCGCATCCATCGCGTGATGAAGCGCGACCAGCGAGGAGGAGCAAGCCGTGTCGATCGTGAGGCTCGGCCCCTTCAGATTGAAGATGTAGGAGATGCGATTGGACAGGATCGACAGCGCATTGCCGGTCGCCAGATAACCATCGCCACCCGCCATGTCGAAAAAGCGTGACGTGCCGTAGTCGAGCGAGGAGCCGCCCACATAGACGCCGACGTCCTTTCCGGCGACAGAGGACGGAGGAATTCCGCCATCCTCAAGCGCTTCCCAGGTCAGTTCCAGCAGGAGACGCTGCTGCGGGTCCATCTGCTCGGCCTCGCGTGGCGAGATGCCGAAAACGGTGGGGTCAAACCCCCAGATATCGTCGAGAACACCAGCCGCCCATGTGTAGCTTCTGCCAGGCTCCTGGCGGCGGGGATGGCCATACTTGTCGAGCGACCACCGGTCAGCCGGGATGCTCGAAATGGCGCAGCGGCCTTCGCTCAGCAGGGACCAGAATTCAGATGTCGAGGGGGCACCCGGAAGGCGGCACGACCAACCGACGATCGCGATCTCATCGTGCAGGTATTGATATGTCGTCAATGGGAATGACCTTGCGCCTTGAATGGCGCTTTGTTGACGTTGATACCCGCGCCAGACGGAGCGGATTGGGGGGCAAGACGCCGGACGCGGGAACTTGATGACGCGGAGGTGCTTCCCCGCCGTTCCAGGAGATATGGCAAGCCGGATTTGAGAGGACTAGCCAGACATTCGGCCTGATGCACCACGAGAGGCAATCGCCGACCGGTCACAGACCAGCCACCCGGGCCTTGAGCAGACCCAGGCGAAAGCTCCCGAGGCTTCGCGATATTCAGCCCACGATTCCATAGCTCGGACGTCGCGGTGCGGATTTGGCGACAACACAACATTTGGCCCCAACCCCCGCCGGCCATGCGCAAATCCGTCCATCCCAAGGTGCTAAGGTATATCAAATCCGCATTTTAACCTAGTAGCAATTCCCGGCATCGTCCCCTGAAAGATCAGGATGTGGCAATTCCGCAACGGCCAAATAACGCAGTATATTCAACCGGATATTACCGATCGGTGCGGGATTACCGCCCAAACCTATGGTCTTACAGTGAGTATCCTTGCGCCGCTTTGGTTAATATTCAGGCGATACTCACGAGAGCACCTTTCCAAACAACCTTGGCGATTCTTTCCAAAGAACCTTGGCGATTTCTGGAAGCTTCCGGATGAGAGTGGCGTGACGCCACTCTCATCCCAACCGGCTTAAATCAGGTCGCGCGACCGAAGTTCCGCAATCAATCGCTGGGCGGCCTGATCCGGCGTCAGATCGCGCGTCCGCACCACGACTTCCGCGTGCTCCGGCGTCTCATAAGGCGATGAAATACCGGTGAAGTTCGCAATCTGTCCGGACATCGCGCGGGCGTAGAGCCCCTTCGGGTCCCGGGCGATGCAGTCTTCGATCGGCGTATCGACGAAGATTTCGACGAACTCACCGTCCTTGAAGAGTTCACGCACCATCCGCCGCTCGTTGCGGAACGGAGAGATGAATGAGCTCAGCACGATCAGGCCGGCATCCACGAACAGCTTGGCGACCTCGCCGGCGCGGCGCACGTTCTCGATGCGATCCGCTTCAGTGAAGCCCAGATCGCGATTGAGGCCGTGACGGACGTTGTCGCCATCGAGCAGGAAGGTCCGTACGCCCAACTCGTAGAGATCGCGTTCGAGAATGTTCGCGATCGTCGATTTTCCGGACCCGGACAGGCCGGTGAACCACAGCAGCGCCGGCTTGTGACCATTCAGCCGCTCGCGCGCCGTGCGGTCGATCAGCACCGCCTGCCGATGGATGTTCGAGGCCCGGCGCAACGGGAAGTCGATCAGGCCCGCACCGACCGTCGCATTGGTGTCCCGGTCGATCAGGATGAAAGACCCGGTCTCCCGGATGTCGGCATAGGGATCGAACGCGACGGGCGTTGCGGTCGCCAGATTGCAGAAGCCGATCTCGTTGAGCGCCAGCGTGCGGCCGGCCAGATGCTCAAGCGTGTCGACGTCGATCTTGTGCTTGAGCGCGGTGATCCGCACGGGGACATACTGCATGCCCAGGCGCATCAGATAGGACCGCCCCGGGAACAGCGGCGCCTCCGCCATCCAGATCACATGGGCGGCCAGCTGGTCGGCCACATCGGGACGTGCGGTCGCCGGCACCAGGACGTCGCCGCGGGCAATGTCCACCTCGTCCGCCAAGGTGATGGTGACAGCATCGCCGGGATAGGCACTGGGCAAATCGCCGTCATAGGTGACGATCCGGCCGACCGTGGAGGTCTTGCCGGAGGCAGCGACCGCGACCGGATCGCCAGGGCGAATGACGCCCGACACCACGGTGCCGGAGAAGCCACGGAAGTCCAGATTCGGCCGGTTCACCCACTGGACGGGAAAGCGGAATGGCTTGGCAGCGAGGTCGCTTTCGACGTCGACCGTCTCCAGGAATTCGACCAGGGTCGGCCCCTGATACCAGGGCAGATTGGTGGACCGCCGGACGACGTTATCGCCGAATCTCGCTGAAACCGGGATCGCCGTGATCGATGCGAAACCCAGGGATGTCGCAAACAGGCGATACTCCGACATGATGGCGTCGAAGGTCTCCTGGCTCCAACCCATGAGATCGATCTTGTTCACCGCCACGACGACATGGCGGATGCCGAGCAGCGAGCAGATGTAGCTGTGCCGCTTGGTCTGGCGAAGCACGCCCTTGCGCGCATCGACCAGGATGATGGCGACGTCGGACACCGAAGCGCCAGTCGCCATGTTCCGGGTATACTGCTCGTGACCGGGCGTGTCGGCCACGATGAACGAACGGCGCGGCGTATTGAAGAAGCGATAGGCGACATCGATGGTGATGCCCTGCTGCCGCTCGGCCTCAAGACCATCAACCAGCAGGGCGAGATCGATGTCCTCGCCGGTGGTCCCATGCTTTTTGCTGTCGCGTTCGAGCGCCTGCAGCTGATCTTCTGGGATCTGTCCCGAATCATGCAGCAGGCGGCCGATCAGGGTGGACTTCCCGTCATCGACGGAACCGCAGGTCAGAATGCGGAGGAGGCCCTTTCCGGCGGCGGCACGGGCGGAGGCTGCAAAAGTATCGTGCATCAGAAATAGCCTTCCCGTTTCTTCTTTTCCATCGATGCGGATTCATCGGTGTCGATCAGGCGTCCCTGCCGCTCTGACGTCTTGGCTTCCCGCAATTCGTCGATGATGTCGTCGAGCGTTTCGGCCTGCGAATCGACCGCGGCACTCAGCGGATAGCAGCCCAGCGACCGGAAGCGGACCCAGCGGATTTCCTCAACTTCACCAGGCAGTAACGGCATGCGGTCGTCATCCCGCATGATCAGCAGCCCTTCCCGCTTCACCACCGGCCGACGCGCGGCGAAGTACAGCGGAACAACGGGGATCTGCTGGGCGCGGGTATAGTCCCAGATGTCGAACTCGGTCCAGTTCGACAGCGGAAAGACGCGAATCGATTCGCCCTTCTGAATACGGGTATTGTAGAGATTCCAGAGCTCCGGACGCTGGTTGCGGGGGTCCCAGACATGACCTGCCGAACGGAATGAAAAGACCCGCTCTTTCGCGCGGCTTTTCTCCTCGTCGCGCCGGGCGCCGCCGAAGGCGGCATCAAAGCCAAACTTGTCGAGAGCCTGCTTCAGCGCCTCGGTCTTCATCACCTGGGTATGCAGGGATGACCCCGACGCGATCGGATTGATTCCGCGGCTGACTCCATCCTCGTTGGTATAGACCTCGAGGCGCATGCCGTAGAGCGCCGCGATCTTGTCGCGGTGCCGGATCATGTCGGCAAACTTCCACTTGGTATCCACGTGCAACAAGGGAAACGGCGGCTTCGATGGATAAAAAGCCTTGGCAGCCAGATGGACCATCACACCGCTGTCCTTGCCGATCGAATACAGCATGACCGGATTATCGAACGCCGCGGCAACTTCACGGATGATGCCGATCGATTCGGCTTCGAGGCGCTTGAGATGGTTGCTCAACGTTACTGTCGTCACTCCACGCCTTCCTTTCGCTTGACCTTCCGCGGCCAAAGGTACGCCCCCGCCGCAAGCATCCACCCGGCGGACTGTGTACCTGCCATCTCATCCCGTGGCGAGTGGCCTACGAATCGTCCAATCTCCGCTACCGGCGATGGCCTGCCGGAGGATTGATCAAAATGTGGCCCAATTGTCGTCCTGTTCCCGCAAAAGCTCAGGATGTTGCGAAGCCAGCAACGACAAAGGCAAGGCGGATAGATGAGAAGAAGACTTGCGGCAAGCGCCCTCTTTTACTTTTGGGTGCCGGCCTGCGCTTTTTCCCAGCCCATTCGTGACCCGGGACGGATTGGCGTGTCATTCTGGTCACTTAGGAACTCTGACCGTTCCCAGGTTCCGGTTTCCGCCTTGACGACGCCGCAGTGTTGGTAGACTACGGTAAATATTGGGGGCGGTTCCATGTTCAAGAAATATGCTCCCATTCATCCAGCCTGTGATCAGGATTAACTTGTTATCCACCAAGATCGCAAGAAATCTAATGATTGCAGATAGATAAAGTCCCACCAGGTTGGATGGCCGTGCCCCTTGTGGTAAATAAAAAGTCACAAAGGGTTCCGCTGAAATCATCAATTTTTAACGATGAGCAGTTGATGCAAGGTTTGGCGGACTTGGTTAAGGGCAAAATGGCGTATTCTCGTTTGTTCCTGGTGGGATGCATGACAATTGCCATGGCCGGATGTTCGGCCATGCCGCGGTCCGGCCCCTCCGCACAGGATATCCATGAGCAGTCCGATACCACCGTGGCGGACTATTCGGTCATCGACATCAACCGCTCCGTCGTCCAGACCCTGGCGGCAAACCAGAACCGCAGCCTGGCGAAGGCCTTCTCGAAGTCCCGGGGGCGCAACGACCAGGCGGTTGCCGTGGGCGACGTCGTGGCCGTCTCGATCTACGAAGCGTCATCCGGCGGACTTTTCAATCAGGGTGATTCCGCATCCGTGTCAGGCGGCGTGAACTCCCAACTGCCCCCCCAGGTTGTCGATCCGAGCGGGCGTATTTCAATTCCCTACGTGGGGCCCATCAAGGTTGCCTCGCTGACGCTGCGTGAGATTGAGAAAACCATCCAGAGTTCCCTCGGCGCAAAGGCCATCGACCCGCAAGTGGTCGCCACTGTCGCTGACAAGCGCGGGACCGCGGTCACCGTTGGGGGTGACGTCTCCAAACCCGGCCGGGTGCAGCTCCAGACCGGGGCGGAACGGCTGCTGGATGTCGTTTCGCTGGCCGGCGGAACAACCGGCCCGGCCTACGAGTCCAGCGTCCAGGTCACGCGCGGATCGGTCAAGGAATCGATGCTGCTGTCAGATGTCGTGTCCAACCCGCGCGAGAACATCTATCTGACCACCGGAGATTCGGTCTTCATCTCCAAAGCTCCCCGCTCCTACGTGATCATGGGAGCCACCATGAGGTCGTCTGAAGTCCCGTTCGGCATCGAGCGTCTGTCGCTCGCGCAAGCCGTTGCCCGGGCCGGCGGCCTCAACGACAGGACGGCCGATCCAGGCGGCGTTTTCCTGTTCCGGTTTGAAACCCCGACCATCGCCGACAAACTCTCTCCGGGCGCGTCGGCGCGATTCCCGGGCCAGCGGCGGATTCCGGTTGTCTACCGGGCGAACCTGCGTGACCCGAATACGCTGTTCAACATCCAGGCTTTTGAGGTTCGCAACGGTGACTTGCTGTATATTGCGAACGCCGAGACGGCGCAGCTTCAGAAGTTCATGGATCTGATCGGATCCGGCGTCGGAATCGTGCGGAGCGGCGAGGTCTTGTCCAACGGGTTCAACTGATCGCGCGCTCGAACTTTCGACAGACTTGCCGGACAAAAATATTAGACTGTCTGGAGTGGCGCGATCATGGTTTGGCCATCCCTCGGGTGAAAGCCTTGTGGGAGGAGCGGGTGCTCCAACAGCGACAGGCTTGTCCGGCAAGGCGCGAATATGACTGACATTCCTGCACAGCCAGCCCAAACAAGCGGCCTGACGGGTGCCCTTGTCACTCAGGGGCGCATTATCAATGCTCTCCTGTTCCGCGAGCTGCAGAGCCGCTTTGGTCGATTGCAATTTGGCGCATTGTGGCTGCTGATCGAGCCCCTCGCCTATGCCGCCATCCTGACGTTCGTCAAATCCTTCATCGGGCGCAACTCACCCATCGGAACGAGTCTGGAGATCTTCTTCTTTACCGGCCTTGTTCCGTACATGATGTTTCGGAATCTCTCCTCGCGCCTGCTCGGAGCCATCGATAACAACCGCGCCCTGCTCTACCTTCCGATCATTACCAATATCGATGTCATCCTGGCGCGCGCTTTCCTCGAAATTTCGATCCTCGGGGTGGCATTCATCATCTGGATGTCCGCCCTCTGGGGGCTTAACCTTCAGTATATTCCAGACGATCCCTTGAAGTTCCTCTCCGCTCTGGGAGCTGCGATGCTGCTTGGGATGGGGCTCGGCACGCTGAATGCCGTCATCGCCGGCGTGATGCCGACCTGGGGCAAGATTGTACCCTGGATTATGCGGGCCATGTTCATCACCTCGGGCGTGCTCTGGTCCAACGCCCGGTTTCCTCATGAACTCATGCAATATCTGTCATGGAACCCACTTCTGCACGTGGTTGAGTGGAGCCGGTCGGGTTTCTATGCAGAATACGAGTCAACGATCCTCGATCGATCCTATGTTCTGTTTGTGGGTGCCGCACTCTGGGCCTGCGGTTTGGTTCTTGAGCGCCTGCTGCAACGACAACTCAGCATCCGATGATCAGCTTCGAAAACGTGCGCAAAACCTATCCTGCCAAAGGTGGCATTCGTGTCATCCTGAGACGGACCAGTTTCGTTATTCCGCCGGGCAAGAATCTCGCCGTCATCGGCGGCAATGGCGCGGGGAAATCAACACTGGTTCGATTGATCGCCGGGACAGAGCTTCCTGACTCCGGGCGTATCACGCGGAAAGGCAGGATCTCCTGGCCGCTCGGCTTCTCGGGAGGCGTTCACCGGCAACTGACGGGGCGCCAAAATGCCCGTTTCATCGCCAAGGCCTATGGCTGCGATCCGAATGAAGTGATTGATTTTGTTGAGGACTTCTCAGAACTTGGGAACTACCTCGACATGCCGGTGGCTGTCTATTCAAGCGGCATGCGCTCTCGCCTTTCGTTCGGCATCAGCATGGCGATCAAATTCGATACCTACCTGATCGACGAGACAACAGCGGTCGGCGACAGCCGGTTTCGCCGCCGGTGCGACGAGGTGTTCGAGGCCCGCCGGCGCGATGCGAATATCTTGATGGTGTCACATTCCGGCGGAACGCTGCGGAAGTTTTGTGACATCGGCGCCATACTCCAGAATGGAGAATTGGTCTTTTATCCCACGGTTGATGAAGCTCTGGACGCCTATGACAGGCTGAACAGCATCAAGCCTGGAACGACGGATGACTACGACGATGACTTCTGATGAACGTCCGAAAGCCGGTGACCAGGCAGCCGCCAAATTCGAGCGGGGGGGCCTGATCGAACTGCAAAGTCAGGACGTTCGCGCCCAACGGCGGGCAAAACGCCGCGAGATGAAGCTCGCCGAAGCGGCATCGTCCCAATCGACCGTCGATGAATCCTTTGTGGCACGCCGCAAGCGGCTGCGTCGGGCGGAGCGGCAGCGTCAGGCGGACGAAAATCAGGATACCTCCCCTCAGATTGAAGCTGCGACCGGTATCGGTACGCCGTTTGGAGATATCTCCGACCCCGAATGCGCCTTTGATGGACTTCGGAACACCACGGCCTGGAAAGCCGATAGCGCGAGCTGCTTTGTCGGCCGGACGTTCACGCCAACCACGGCCGTGGTCAATGCGAAGGTTCGGATCCTTTCGCCAGCCAGCGGGGATACCGGCACCATCACCATCTCACTCTATGGCAAGCGGGGCGCAAAGCCGGAAACACCCGAAGACGGCATCTTCCTGGGTCAGAAAAACTACCGGATCGACGAAAACTCCGACAATGTCGAGCATACGGTGGTGTCGTCCAACGACAGCGACACTTGGGATGCTGTCTGGATCTACATCCAGTATAGCGGTCCGCCGACCATGATCGAAGTCGGCTCGATCACGATTGAAAGGATCGAGCCGGCCCCGGATGCTCCGGACATCATTCCGGGCACGACGGACATCCCGCCTGCTGTGTCCCCATCCGGCGTCCGCACGGCAATTGAGCCGCGGCCGGGCCTGGGTGAACGCGCGCGTCGCATCTGGGCCCTCGCAGGGCTGTGCATTGGCGTTCCGACGCTGACGGCCCTGCTCTATTTTGGCTTGTTCGCGTCCTATCAATGGGTGAGTGAAGCCCGCTTTGCAGTTCGTGGCGCGGACTCCGGAAACGCCGACGTATTGGGAGGCATTCTCTCAGGGATTGCCGGCGGTTCATCCAGCCTGGGGTCGGATTCTTATATTCTGATAGACTATCTCGGCAGCCGTGAACTGGTCGAGAAGATCGACAAGGAGGTCAACCTCCGGGAACTCTACGGCGCGTCGAGCATCGACTATTTCTCGCGCTTCAAAACGACTCTGCCGATCGAATACCTGGTCGATTATTGGAGAAAGCGCATGTACGCTTTCTACGATAGTTCAACCAGCATCATCACCGTTCAGATCAGCGGCTTCTCGCCCGAGAATGCCAATCGCATTGCGCTTGTCGTTCGTCGTGAAGCCGAGGACCTGGTCAACCGCCTCTCCGACAAAGCCGTGGAAGACGCGCTGAAAAGCGCCAAGGGAGAAGTCACCAGATCCGAAAACCGGATCGAGATGGTCCGCAGCCTGATGCGCCGCTTCCGTGACAAGGAACAACTGACGGACCCCGTTTCCGTCGCGGCCTCCAAGCAGTCCATGCTGGCTGGCCTGGAACAGCAATTGTCTCAAATCAATGCGACGATGAACTCCCGCCGCGCGTTCGTGAATGAGAATTCGCCAACGATGAACACCTTGCGGGCACGCGCGGAGGCCCTGGAGAAAGAAATCGTCAAGGCGCGGGCGGATTTGGGCGGCGATGATCTCAACAGCACGATGTCCAATACACTCGCAAGCTATGAGGTACTGGAGCTGCAACGGCAGTTTGCCGAAAAAGCGCTGACCAGCTCACTGGCCGCGGTTGAGTCGGCCCGCGTTGGCGCCGAAAGATTGCGACGATATCTTGCGGTCTATGTCGAGCCGAAGGTTGCCGAATATGCCATGTATCCGAAGGTCATACAGAACACGATCCTCACCTTCCTGGTATCTTCGATCCTGTTTGCTTTGATCATGATGCTCTATGCGAGCATCCGGGAGCATATTCTCTGATCGGAGGCTGCGAGAGCAGTTTCCGGAACAGTGGGCACCGGCTTTCCGCAAAGCCCGCGATCGGATGGGAAAGCTGGAGCGCTTCCCGATCAATCGGGCCGGAAAGCGCTCCGGGAATCCGACATCGAAGGGATTCCTTTTGAAGGAAATTCAAAAGCAGAGTGCAGACAAAGGGGCGTGAGGATAAGGGCAGACGCGCATTCAAAAAAGGAGAATGGAGCGAACTGTCCTTCCCGGTGATATCACCAGCGCTGAACCGTCCCCCTCTCTCCTGATCACTGGTCAGGGAAGCATTCTCCACGGGTCGCCATCGTCATGATGCTCCGTGACCGCGACGGGACGGACTTCAATTTCCGCCTCAACGCCATCGTCGTCGAGCGCGCCACCGTTCAAGCTGCGTGACAGATACTGGCCGCCATTGGTAATCGCCTGCATTTTTTCCCGAGACCGGACGAAGTGCACACGTCCGCCGAGCTTCACCTTCAGAATATGGGGGTACGATCGTTCCGAAAGAATTTCCGTCACTTTATGGAATAACGGATCCTGTCCCTGTGATTGGCTCACCACAGTCTGCTGAAGCATCAGCAGGGCTTCCGGCCAACGGTTCTGGAGCTGGGAACCAGCCAACACGGTCATGACGCCGCTTTCGAGCGCGCCACTCTCGACAAGCGTGCTTTCAACGATGCCGTCCCGGCCAATCCGCGCTCCTCGGGCAGCCCGCGCGACAGCATTACTTTCACCGCCCCAATCTCCCGGCATCCTCACCAGGATCATCTTCCCGTGCTCGGAGCGCTTTCGTATCGCCTCGGCGATGCGCCATTCCCTGTAGAAGAACGTCTCCAGACAATCCGAAATGAGGTCCGGGTCCACAAGGTCCGGAATAACATCCTCGTCAAAATCGCCGCCTATCGCGCGTCGTATCTCCGCACAAAGCTGCATCCGGACATCGGTCCAGACGAAAGAGAGGGGGAAGAAATTATCCAGCCTGAAGGCCAGGTTCCGCACGGCTTCGCTATCATCCCACTCGAATTCGAAGCCTGCCTCCTGCCCAGTTGCCACCAGCACGTTCGACAGGAAGGCGAGAGGACGATTGTTCCTGATCAACCAGTCGGACCTGTCATAGCCCGCGAATACGGGGGCCGACTTGATGAATTCGATTTTCTTCTGGGCGAACAAGCGGCCGTGCCAGAGCGAATTCTTCAATTCCGACGGCACGATGCCAAACACAACCGCGCATTTACCGCGCCAAAAATGAAACTCCTCGACGCTGTGATCGTAATGGACGCCGATAGACCGCCGCCATGATTTCGGCGCCCGCCGCGGCTTGCGAATGGCTTCGTAATACCCCGACCGCTGGCCGGCGAGCACCGGCGGCGATTTGGTCTCAGGCTCAGCATTGAACTGCTTCAGGAAATACTGTCTCAGTCCGCTTGCTGATGGCGCAATCTTCCGCGCAAAGAAGAAGTTCTCCTTCTCCAGAAACTCCCGGTGACTTAAAAAATACTCAACCGGCCTTCCATAGTCCGTGAACTGATAATGCGTCAGGGTGAACGTGCGGATCTTATTTGCCGGCACGATCAGGCGTATGACCGTTTGAAAGAAGCTCTCGTCCGGAATCCAGACAGTCTTGAAGTATCTTACGATACGCGGCCGCTTCTCGCAGAATTCGAGGATGCTCAGACACGCCTGCCAGGTGAGACACCACCATTGCGAACCCAGGGAAATATTGAGCTCCGAGGGCACTCTCTTGCGAATCCTGAGCGCTCTCTGGACCCGCCACATGATATGAAACGGCAGCCGGTGCTTCCGCTCGTTGAACCAGTGGATGTATATGAAACGCTCCTCGCGGATTCCACCGACGATCCAGTTCCGCTCTTTCAGCGGAAAGGATTCGATGAATTGACATCCGGAGTTCTGGGCAAGAAAGCCCTTCAGCCTTGCAAGCGGCTTGATCGGCACATCCACGCCACTCAGCAGATAGACGTAGTCCACGTCAATTTTGGCGGCCCTCAAGGCCAGCAACCCGTTCAGCGTGGCCTGAACCAGCGAGAATTCACCCCATCCACAGCGCACTCTGTCAGCAAAGAAAACCCTGGGGTGCCCATCGAAGTGAGCCTTGACAATATCCACCTCGGCGGCGGGCCGGTTCAGATCATAATGGAGAACGGCATAGTCACCCTGGGCAACCAGAGATTCCATCAGTTCAATCAGATGGTCGGGACGGTCATGTGCCAGAACTACAAATGCGAGCTTCATAAATCACCAGCCGTGCCGTCTTAAAACCATTGACCGTAGTTCATCAGGCCTGCGTCGTGGAAATCAGCGGATGTCCATCCAATCTGGACGCCGGGAGCTGAAAGAAGCTTCTGCTGCTTTTCCTCGAAGGAAGACTCTGTATTTGCGGAAGCATCATCGAACCAAAGCTGAAATGCACGATCCGACAAGATGCATCCCGTCGCAGACAGGTGATGCTGGGAATTGGCGGTATTCAAACGTCTCGGCAGCGCGAATAGCAGATCGCCGGTGGGAACCGTGAATCCGGTGAGGGCAAACAATGGAACGCGGGAAATATGACCGCCTCCCATGCGGTCCATCAGTTCCGGATAGCGATATGCGAAGCCTCCGCGCCACAAGTCGGACTTCACGGTTCCATTATAGTCGAAATCATAACCGTGGGAATCGATCCGCCAGCCATCAGCGCCGAACTCGAGCCCTCGCCTCTCCCGGCTCTCGGAATAGACGTCCAGCCTGAGCGCAAAATAACTGCGCCTGTGCTCGTTGATCAGGAACTGACACAAATCAGGAATCGTCCTTTCCTCAAAGAAAGGATATGTGAGGAGTTCCCCTGAGCGCAGGATCAGGCACCAGCAATCGGGGACCCCCAGCATATTGATTCGATCGATCACTCTCCACAAAGGCCGGTGCGGGCGCGTGTTCCGATCGACAATGTGGACAGATACGGAACTGTCCAGCGCCTGCTCGACGAAAGCCCTGACCTCGTCAGGACGGTCGGTATGAATGAAGAAAGTCTGAACGCGACGGCCGCTGAGAAATTTCAGCTGAGGCACCAGGCTGCAGGACGCATTCGTATCGACGATATGACAAAGGACACGTCCCTTGATCTCGGGCCGCGCCTGCGCCTTATTCCGGCGGGCATTTGAAACGCGGCTCAAAGCCGCGCGACCAAGCAGTTGCCGCTGAAATCGCCTCTCCTCCTTCTCCTCTTTGTCCTTCGCCTTCAGCCAGCCAAGAGCACCGAGCAACATTCTGCCACCGTAGATAGATATTCCCGAGTTCCCAACGATCTCCCACAGAGGTAACTGCACATCGTTGCGGGGATTTTACGGCCCCTGTCACAACATACACTTCCCTCGACAGGTATCTCTCAGTGCTATGTTCGGAACTTGCAGGGCTGTACTCTAAAATCATGCTTTCTCGCAATCGAAATCGTAAAATACGCACGAATGTAGCAATTTTTTCGATTGTCAGATTTGTGAAGCTTTAAGGTGAGTGCCCGCCAAGGCTTCCTTTCCTACCAGATAACCGTGAGTTGCGGGCCGCAGTGAGGACAGTCCAGGCACCGGTGCCTGCATCGCCCAACCGACGCGGTGGACGCCAGTCGAAGCTGCCATTCTGGACCTCGGGGCGAGACGCCAGGCGGCCGGGCAGCCCTTGCACGAATTCCGTCATGCCCCGTTTCGGAGCCGTCAGGATTCGATCCAGCGGCTGAAAAGACTATTGGACTGCCTGAAATATTCCTCGGGAGCACGGGCAAGAAGAATCCTTTCCCGGCGCGACAATTTCCACCAGACCGCGGAGCGATAGACGGCCAGGAACGCCAGCATGGACCAGTTCCGTTTTTGCTCCGCCTGGATTTGTCCACCTTCGGCCGAAGCCAGCGATGCCAGGCTCCATGCACGCTTGAGCGCATGCGTCCCGCCGAACGGCAGGAAGGCCGACGAGCCAAACGACATCATCTCGTCGGAGCGCTTGAAGAAAAGCGGCGCGGAGCCAAGGCCCCTGATTTCGTCAAACATGATCTCATTCGCCGTTCTTCCGTCATCGCGGACCCGTCCAGCCCCCAATGCCGGGCCGATCTCGCCAAACGAATAGAGCCTTTGCCGCAGATGAAAGATAAACCGGTCGACTGTTTCACGATCCGGATGGGGCGGCGCATTGATCGTCGCCAGGATCTCATCCACCGATGCCACGCGTGCCGCGATTCCTGAATGACCATAGAATACGTCGACCAGGCTGATCACCGGCTTGTTCAATGCCGCTGCCAGCAAACCCAAATCTGAGCCGGCAGCCAGGACCTGATCAGACAGGGCAATCATATCGTGGGAATGGACCTTCTCCGGAACCGCGACGACTCCGCGCGGCAATGTGCCGTCAAAAGCGGCCGTCGTGGGATACAACATCAGCCATCCGCGCTCCCGCAGAGCCGGCGAAATCTGGGTGAGAAAGGCGATGAATTCCCCATCGGGCTTGGCGGCGGCCCCGGTGTAGCTGCTCATGTCCACATGAGCCGGCGCCACCAGCATGGTCCGCGTCCCGGGCGGAATGCCGAGCAGGCTTTTGAGAATATCAGGTCTGATCCGCGGCTTGGCACGCTCGAAAGACCACCCTGCCGAGAAGAGACCATCAATATAACCGGCGATATTCTGCCGTTCCGCAGATGAAAGCGGATGGTCCCAATGTGATCGGATGTAGGACGCTCCATCGCTCCGGGAGCCACGTTCGTCAAAGCACCAGCTGTTGGGCAGCGCTCCACGATAGAAGACGAGGTGCCTCACCCCTGCCCCCTTCGACGCCTGAGCCACAGGCTCTCTGCCAACACGGGCGTTCGCGTTCAGCGTGATGACGCGATCGATCGCGTTCGTCCGGATATAAGAAACAAGCTGGCTGGACGACGAAAACTCACCGGCCCGCTTGACCGTCGTGGCACCAAACAAAGGAAATGCGTAGCGCAGGGCGGTGACGTCCAGCTGGCTGCGCTCGACCAGCAAGAGTGTACGCCCTCTTGCTGCATCCGGAAGCGGCGGCGGGTGCCGGCCGGTCAGATCGAACCGCCGCATCCGACGCCGCAAGAGCCGAAAATTCTGCCAATGCCGCGTGTAAGTCTTGATGGGCCGCCGCGGGTGATACAGGTGCACAAGAAACAGGTCTTTCTGGGCGGCATCCACGCCGTACAGCGCAAATGCCGCGCGAAAGCCGCGATAGTTCGCTATCTCGTTGTCCTTGAAATCAACGTAGTAATAAGGAGGCCGCGGCGCCCGCGGCGCCAGCGCGCTGAGGCGGTGCATCAACTCGAAATCTTCCGCACCATGCTCCCAGAAGCTTTCGTCATGACCTCCAATCGACAGATAGTGATGACGGTTGGCGACGATGCAGGAGCTGCCATAGGATATCGACACACAGACCGCACTCGGATCCAGTTCGGCCCTGTGCAGAAAATGCTTGTGATGAAGAACGTCATCCTCCGCCGTCATCCCGGCGAGATATTCTTCAGTGCCATCCGAGTTGAGAAAAATGGTCGGCACGCAAAACCACTGGTCCGCGAACTGACCTAGATTTCTCGCCTTGATTTCAGCTGCAACCGCCTCATAGACCGGCTTGGGCGCGAAGAAATCCACGTCGTTGAAAAGAACGACCGGCGCCGACGCCGCGACGACGCCGGTATCACGCGCAACGCCGATCGAAAATGGCGCCCCCTCGCAATCGACCCTGATGACCCGGACCGGCCCCGGCGCCGCCGCAACGATGGCCGCGAGTTGTCTGCGCCCCAGTTCTCCGGTCCCGTAGTCGACCACGATGACCTCGAACTGGTCATAGGGCATAACCGAGAGAATGCGCGACAGCCGCTGCTGCCATTGGAACAATGCAGGCGACGCGCGCAGCGGAATGATCAGCGAAGCAACGATGGCCTCAGCCGCATTCAGGGCACGCCCGCCTGAATTTGATGTGGTCATGCAGGCCTCTAATCCTGGAATTGAATCTCAGGAAAATGGCCCTCGATCACAACGTCATTGGAGCGGAGGACTCCCAGCTGAGAGCATCCTTGTTGTCCAGCCGCAACCAAATTGCTCATCCTCGAAGCCTACCCAGCCAACAGCACTGAGGAAAATGCCTTACCGCGATTACCTGCCGGATGCCAGAGCGGGAGGCAGCCGGACAGTTCGCAGTTGAGTGACCAGATGTGCCGGCCCACGCGCGCGATGGACCGCGTCAGCTCCGTCCATCGCAGCCGGGAAGACCGGCGAAATTTGCCCCGATCGCCCGCGACCCGGAGGCGTCACGATGTGACGAGCAAGTCCGGGACAGGGCGCAGGTTCCCCGTGCCGGGGAAAACGTTGCCCGCCAGGATATTATCCCCAAGCCGCAGATGATCCTTCAGAATTCCCTTGAACACGGCGCGGGTGTCGGTGGTCGGCTTGAGATCCCGCCCGTCATAGAGGCGTTCCGGGCTCAGCCCGGGCCAGTCCGCGACAACCCGGCCACCCTTGAGGGCCCCGCCGGCGAGAAGGATCACGGTTCCCGTGCCATGGTCCGTGCCGTCGGTTCCATTGAAGTGGGCGGTCCGGCCAAACTCGGTCACAACGGCCACGACGGTTTCCCGCCACGAATCGCCCATCCCCTTTTCGGCAGCGCCGATGGAATCATCGAGGGCCTTGAGCAAACCGGCAAGCCGCCCCACCACGACACCTTCGCGGGCGTGGGTGTCCCAGCCATCAAAGGCCATGGCGCCCAGCCGCGGTCCATCAGGGCGGGCCAGGAACTTCGCCGCCGCTGACGTCGCCTCGGAGAAATAAGTCCGGGGCGCCATGCCACCGCCGCCCATTCCCCCCATTCCGCCCTTGTCCTGCGCCGTTCCGGCGATTTCGTTGATGGCGATCCTTGCTTCCAGCGCACGGGCAAGCAACGGATCGGTGTGCTGATAGAGATCAAGCAACCGCAGCAGCGTGTCGTCCCCTGCGCTCGGCAGGCGTGGCGGCGTCCATGCAATCACCGGCGCCTTGCCACGGACGATCAACGGCGTCACGGGTCCAACGCCAAAGCCCTCTCCCTTCGAGCGTGATCCGCTGGCGGGCTCAAGCGCACCGAGGGCCCGGTTCAGCCAGCCGTCATCAGCGGTGCCGGGCTTGCTGAGGCCGCCTTCCAGAACATCCTGACCATCGAAATGGGAGCGATCGCGATAGCCGGTGGCCGCAGCATGGACCACCATGGCCTGCTTGGCGTGGAACAGCCGATGGAAATTCGGCATGGCCGGATTGATTGCGAAAAAGGAATCCAGCGGCAGGGCAGGATTGGGACCCGAAAGTCCGAAAGCCTCGTTGCCGCGCAACTTCACCCAGTCGGGGTCGCCAACCGGCGCAACGGTTGCCAGCCCGTCGAGCGCACCACGGAGGACAATCACCAGCAGGCGAGGATCCCGCCCCTCCGCAAGCGCGAGCCGCGGCATGCTCGCCCAGGCGAACAACACACCTGACGTCATCAGGAACTGGCGGCGGGAAGGTACGATGAGAGAGTTCGACATCGCGTTCACCTGCGCTGGAATTCGGGAGCCATGAGCAGCAGCGAAAGCGCCTGGCTGCGGCTTTCGGCGCGCTGGATGGCCTTGCGGGTTTCTGCCGATGCGAGAGACCCTACGGTGCGGTCGAGGATCGTCTCCACATTTTCAGTCCCGGCATCGCGGCTGGCCATGAAGTTGGCCACATCGATCCGCTGCGGCAGCCCGGACATCCAGTCCGTGCTGTCATCTGAGAAGCCATTCGGGCCCGGCGGGCGCCACCATGGCTCTCCGAGCGTTGTCTGGTTCTGGACCACGAATCCCGGTCTTGGACGATTGCCGCCAAGGACGCGCAAGGCGCCAACCAGCCATTCGCCGGGACGCTTCAGCTTCGCACGCGGCGCTTCCCAGGTGTCGGGAGCGATGATCAGCGTCTTCGCAAGCTCCTTCAGATCCCCATCGGTCTCCCGGAAACGGGTCTCGAGAGCATTCACCAGCCGGCGGGGCGGATCGTCGGCAACGAAATGACGGGCCAGCTTGGTGGCAATGTGCTTGGCGGTCGCGGGATGCTTGGCCAGATCCCGAAGCACCGCCTGCCCCTGTTCCACACCCCCGTCAGGATAGGTCTTGCCCAGCACGACCTGGGCGCCGGGCTCGTGAGCGCGCGGGAAGAACCGGAATTCGCCGCCATCGGACTGCTGCGGCTGCGCGACGCGCCATCCGGTGATGATTTTCGCAAAGCTTGTCACATCGGTCTGGGTATAGCCGGTGCGAACCCCGAGGGTGTGCAACTCCATAATTTCCCGGGCCAGATTCTCATTGAGCCCGCGATTGCGCCGGCGACCGGCAGCGGAGTTCGGCCCTATCGAGGCGTTGTTGTTGAGATAGATGAGCATCGCCGGATGCATCTCGACGGCCAGCAGCATGTCGGCGAAGCGGCCGAAGGCGTGCGCCCGAATCGCCTCCCGCTCAAAGGCTCCGACCAGCGGCCGTGTCCCCGCGCCTGCCGCCACGCAGAAATGATTCGACCAGAACCAGACCCAGCGCTCCGAGAACCCGATTTTGGCGTCCAGCGCCGCGGCAAGGCGCGCCTCGATCTCCGAATTGAACACATCGCGAACGAACCGGGCTGGCTGGATCGGCCGTCCCGATGCATCGACAGGATTGGCCTTTTCGCCTTTCTCACCGGAGTTCTGGTTTTTTTTCCTGAATTCTTTCAATTCCTTGCGCAGGCCCCGATTCTCGCGAAACGCCTCTGCAGAGGACATCAGTCCCGCCTGATCGATCAGGCCGGCTTTCGGGTTGCTCAACTCGGCCAGCAGTGCCGCTCGCGGGTCGGTGGCAATTGCCGCAAGCGTGTCGGCTGACGGCGCAAACCCGAGACGATGAATGACAAGTGCAGCGCTGTCTTGATCTTTCACGCCTGCAACCCCTCAATCAGGCCACCCCTTGTGGTCTTGCTGATCATTTTGAGACCGTTTATGTCAGTATTCAGGCATCGGCGGACAAACGTCCCAAATTCACGCAATGCTGACCGAGGGGAAGGGAGCCGGAAAGCTCCCGGGTCGGTCTCAAGCAATATCAAGGCAAGCATGCGCATCGTTCTTCATCTTGGCGTACATAAGACGGCGACAACCTACATTCAGGACAGCCTCAAGCGCAGCATAGCCAAGCTGGATGCCCACCGCATTGGTTACGTCCCCCTTGAGGAAATGCGGAAAACCGTCACGCCGAATATCCGACGCAAAACCGCTGAGCTGAGGAGCGCTGTCGCCGGCATCCTCGCCAGGTTTCAAGGCTATGACACGCTGATCCTGTCGGATGAGAATATCGCCGGCGGGGTTAACGATCCGCTGCAGCATAACGCGCTCTATCCAAACTCCCGCGGCAATCTGGAACGACTGCTTGAAAACCTCGGCGGTCATCAGATCGAGGTCTATATCGCCCTCCGCAGCTACGACAGCTTTCTCGCGTCAATGTATTCGGAGGTCCTGCGTCATCACCCGTTCGTGACGTTTTATGAATATACAGCAACGTTGTCGGGAGATGACGTTTCATGGCATCCCATCATTCAGGACCTCACGAAGGTCGTGAATCCCAGCCAGATGATCCTGTGGGACTTTGCGGATTTCCGTCAGATCGGAGATCAGATTTTCGACAGCATGCTTGGAGCGCCGCTCGCGGCAGAACTGGACCGCCCCACGGGATCGGTCAGAGATTCACTCTCCGCCAAGGCGATTGCTGCGCTGACCGCGCTGAGACATGCTCTCTCAAACGAAGAGATCAAGTTGCTGGTCGGGCCGATTGGCCAGGCCTTCCCGAAAAACAGCGAGAATCTTCCGTATCTGCCGTTCCCGCCCAAGGTGGTGGAGCGGCTTCAGAAGCAGTATGCGATCGACATCGCGCGCATCAAGGCGGATTTTCCCGCCATTCGATTTGTCACCAAGGCGCCGGTGACATCGCCCAGCCCGGCATAGCACGGGGCCAGCGCGAGCCGCCTGTGACGAGACGTTGGTCCGAACCTTGCGTAGGCCGGATCGACTTGTCGCGTTCACCCGAGGTTCGATGTGCTGAGAGAAATATCCGAGCGGTCTGCGAACAACAGTTTGCGGAAGCTGGACGAGCCCGCCGCTTACCACCTTCGCAATGCCCGCCTCCCGGCGGATCTGGCGGTGGGCATCTCCGGCCAGCCCGGTCCTGACCAACTGATCCCCTGTGACATTGCGATCCAGGGCGGGCGCATCGCCGCCATCGACGCGCCCGGCTCGTCCGCGCCCACCGATGGCGCAGCGTCGATCGACCTGCAGGACGGCATCGTCCTGCCCCGCTTTGTCGACATCCACACCCATATCGACAAGGGTCATATCTGGCCGCGCAGCCCCAATCCGGACGGCTCCTTCATGGGCGCACGCAACGCCGTGCTGGCCGATCGCGAGGCGCGCTGGACTGCCGACGATGTCCGCGCCCGCATGGATTTCTCACTGCGCTGCGCCTACGCCCACGGCACCGGCGCGCTGCGCACCCATATCGATTCGCTCGGCAAGCAGGCGGCGATTTCCTGGCCGGTCTTCGCGGAGATGCGCGAGACCTGGAAGGACCGCATCAAGCTGCAGGCTGTCGCCCTGCTGCCGGTGGAAACCGCAGTGGATGACGAGGAACAGTTCCGCACGCTCGTCGATCTCGTTGCACGTCATGACGGCATCCTCGGCGGCGTCACCTTCATGGGCGAGGCGATCACGCCCAAGCTCGACCTCGCGCTCGACCGCTGGCTCGGCGCTGCCGCCGCCTATGGCCTCGATGTCGATCTGCATGTAGACGAGAGCTGTGCGCCGGAAGCGCGCAGCCTCGAACGCATCGCCCTTGCCGCACTCCGCAACAACTTCAAGGGCCGGATCGTCTGCGGCCATTGCTGCTCGCTCTCGTTGGCTCCCGACGAGGACCGCGCCCGCACCATCGACCGGCTTGGCGAGGCCGACATGGCGATCGTATCGCTACCACTGGTGAACATGTATCTGCAGGACCGTACGGCCGCACGGACGCCGCGCCTGCGCGGTGTGGCCCCGCTGCATGAACTCGACGCCGCCGGCGTGCCGGTGATGGTGTCGAGCGACAACACGCGCGACCCCTACTACGCCTATGGCGATCTCGACATGCTGGAGGTGTTCCGCGAGGCGACCCGCATCCTCCACTTCGACCACTCCGACCGGCCCTGGATGCGGCTGCTGGGCGCGGCATCGGCCGACATCATGCGGCTGCCGAAGCATGGCCGCATCGCTGTCGGCGAACCGGCCGATCTGGTGCTGACCCGCGCCCGTACGCCATGGGAACTCATCGCACGGCCGCAGATGGACCGTGTCGTCCTGGTCAACGGCCGCGCGATCGACACCGCCCCGCCCGACTATCGCGAGCTCGATCACCTGTTCGCGTGAGCGGCAGGCTGTTCAGGCCAGCCGATCGAGCGAGAAGCGTGTCATATCCCGCAACAGCTTGACGAACTGCTGCGCGCGCAGTTCGGCCGTCAGGCGGCCCTTCTCGGCCGTCGCCAGCGACGCATCCCCCGCCGCGCCTTCGGCGGTGAGATCCTGCGCGATCCACGCCATGGCGTTGTGGCCGGTCGGCCGCAGCAGGTCGAACTCCTTCAACATGCCGATCGTGCAGGGCGGGAAGTTCCCCGCCTTGTCCATGCGCACGAGGTCGGGGCGGAAATACAGCATCAGCGAGGTCTCGATATCGCCCGCATGGATGCCGACCGCCGCCTCCTGATCGGTGTAGAGGCCCGGCGGATTGCCGAGGCGGCCCCAGCTGCTGGTGACCACCATCATCTGCAGCCGCACCCGCAACTCACGCGCAACGATGCTGATGAGGTCGACATTGCCGCCGTGGGAATTGACGATCACCAGCTTGCGCAGGCCGGCGCGATGCACCGCCTCACCGATCTCCACCCAGGCCCGCAAGGCCGTCTCTGCGGAGAATGTGATGGTGCCTTTCGAGCGCAGATGCTCATTGGATTTGCCGATCGCCTGGGTCGGCAGGATCAGGATCGAGAGATCGTCCGGCAGATGCCTGATCAGTTCGGCGATCATGCCGTCGTTGATAACGGTATCGGTCGAGACCGCGAGATGCGGCCCATGCTGCTCGATGGCCGCAACCGGAAGCACCGCGATCGTGGCCTCGGGATCGAGCCCGTCGAACTCGGTGGTGGTCAGCTCGCTCCAGAACAGCTTGCGCACGGGTCTCTCCAGTCATTGTCAGAGGCGCGCCATCGCGCGGCATGCGCGGTCGATGAAAGCGATACGCTGCGCCTCGGTCGCGATATTCATATGATAGAGCGCGAGATAGTCCACCTTCGCGCGCCGGTCCGCAAACCAGCGCAGATATCGCGTCACGATCTTGCGGGGCGGATCGCCGATGAAAAAGGCCTGCAGGCGCGGCCGTCCATAGGTGGTGATGCCGGTGATCCGCTTGATGTTGCCCAGCAGCGGCCTGGCATGGCCGGGGTCGGACAGATCGAAGCCGACGCCCGGCATCAGCATCCGATCGAAGAAGCCCTTGAGCATCGCCGGCGGGCCGAAGCTCCACACCGGAAACTGCAGCACCAGCGCATCCGCGGCGCGCAGCCGCCGCACATAGTCCTCAACGCCGGCCTGGTTGCGGCTGGTGTCGTGATAGCGCCGGCGCATATCTTCCGACAGTACCGGATCGAATTTCTCGGCATAGAGATCGAGCAGATCAACCTCGTGCCCGGCGGCCTTCAACACGTGTAGCGCGGCCACCCGGATTGCTGCGTGAAAACTTTCCGGCAATGGGTGGCAATAGACATAGAGGACTCGCATCGTCAGGCCCGGGCCGGCGTATAGCTCCGCATCTTGCCGGGATTCAGGAGCCCGTAAGGATCGACATCGGCCTTGAAGCTGAGCTGGTCGACATCAGCGCGTTTGTGGCGGCCACCATCCTCCAGCGTGTAGACATGCGGATTGGCGATGAACACGCCGTGCTTCTCGTGCAGCGCGATGATCTCGTTCAGCCGCTCCTCGGTGGTGTAACGCACGATCGGCAGCGAACTGCACGTCATCCGTCCGCCCTGCCTGATGAATTCAAGGTGCGGCAGCACTTCGTCCGGAAACAGCGCCCGGATCTCGCGGACGGCTTCGATCAGCCGGTCGTGCGGAAACAGGCATTGCAGGTAAGTGATCGAGCGGTCCTGCTTGAGCCACTGCAAGGTGGTGTGGTTCCAGGTATATTCGTAAACGGGCACGGAGCCCGGCGACTCGTCGGTCGGCTTTTCGAATGTGATGGTGCCACGGCCGTCCAACAGCGTCCGGAAGCTTTCCATCGAAGGCTCCGCGATCATCGCGAAGATCACGCTCTTGCCCTCGGGGCAGCAAGCCTTCATCACGCCGAAATAATTCGGGATCGGCCAGGTCATCGGCGTGACCAGCTTCTTGACGATGCCATCGGCCAGCGCAAGCTCATAGCCGACCTCGGCGGCCTCGAAGAAATCGTCGAATGCGACGACGACGTCGATCCATTGATAGGCCGGCGCAAGCGGTACCTCGAGCGCCGTGATGACGCCGGTCGTGCCATAGGCATGGTTGACAACCTGGGCGTCCTTTCCGCGCAGCTCGAGAATACGCGGCGTCTCTTCCATGGTGACGATCCGGGCGGCGATGATGTTGCCGGGATCGCGCAGTCCACCATAGGTCACCGAGCCAACGCCGCCGGAACCGCCGGAAATGAAGCCGCCAACCGTCGCGGTTCGTTTGGTCGAGGGATGCATCCGCTGCTCCCAGCCGTGGGGGCGAAGCGCGGCATCGACCTCATGCATCTTGGCGCCGGCCTGCACGCGCAGCACGCCGGGCTTATGCCATTCGATCGCCGACAAGCGGGTGATGTCGAGCAGCACCCCGCCCTCCAGCGGCACCGCCTGGCCATAGTTGCCGGTGCCTCCCGCCCGCACCGTCAGCGGGATGCGATAACGCGCGCATGCAGCGCAGATGCGCACCACGTCGGCCTCATCCCGCGGCGTGACGAGAATGTCCGCCGCCTTGCCATTCAATTGCTGATTGAGAACCGGGCTGTACCAGAAGAAATCCCGCGACCGGCGGCGCACGATGGTCGCATCGACGGTAGCTGGAACATCACCGATCGCCTGCAGGAAGCCATCGATGTCGTAGCGCGACGGACTCGCGTCCCTGGCTGCCAATCCGGTCGCGCTCATCAGCCTGGTTCTCCTGTCATCAGAGACGATTCACGAAAGAGCCTCATTGCGAGGCTGTGATGAGCAAGAAGTATACCGCCCAGGCGATCTCGATCGCCGCGGTGTCACCTGCTTCGCCACGGCCATGGTCAGAAATCGGTCATTGGCTGCTTATGGCATGGGCATCTGTGGTCCCCTCACCGGCACGAGCCTGCCCGGCATTCCCGGCACGAGTGTTGCAGCGCAAGGCGGGAGTGTGTCGGTCATCATCGCCCGAGGGGCGTCAGGGGAACAGGCCATGACAATGATGAAGTATCGGATCGATCGGCGTAAAGCGTTAGGCCTTCTGGGCGGAACCGCGGCGGCGTGTCTCGTGCCGGTCCCGGGCGCACGCGTCAACGCGCAGACGCTCGACAAAATCAGCTTCCAGACCAGTTGGCGGGCGCAGGCGGAACACGGCGGCTACTATCAGGCGGCCGCGGCAGGCATCTACAAAAAATACGGCATCGAATGCACGATCGGCCAGGGCGGCCCGCAGCAGAATGCATCCCAGCTTCTGCTGGGCGGCCGGGTCGACATGATCATGTCGAGTGCTTTCGAGGCCATCAACTACGCCAAGGAAGGCGTGCCGTTCCTCTGCATCGCAGCGATCTTTCAGAAGGATCCCCAGATCCTGATGTCACATCCCGGGGTCGGCAACGACACGCTCGCCGCCCTGAAAGGCAAGCCTGTCCTCATCGGCGCGACAGGGCGGACGAGTTTCTGGCCGTTCCTGCGCGCCAAATTCGGGTTTACCGATGACCAGATCCGGCCCTACACATTCAACATGGCGCCTTTCCTTGCCGATAAGAGCATGTCGCAGCAGGCCTTCATCTCCTCGGAACCGCTCGTGGTGATGAAAGCCGGCGTCAACCCGGTCATTCACCTGCTGGCCGATAGCGGCTATGACAACTATCAGACGACGCTTCATGTCTCACGCAAGATGGTCAACGAAAAGAAGGATCTCGTGCAGCGCTTCGTCACGGCTTCGCTGGAGGGCTGGGTCGAATATCTGAAGGGCGGGCCTGCCATCGAAGCTGCCAATGCCCAGATCATCAAAGAAAATGCCGACATGGACGCCGAGAAGATCGCATATGCCATCAAGGTGATGAACGAGCGCGGGATTGCGATGTCCGGCGATGCGCTGAAGCTCGGCATCGGCGCAATGACCGAGGCGCGATGGAAGAACTTCTACACCACGATGTCCGAAGCCGGCGCCATCGACAAGGGCATCGACATCCAGAAAGCCTACAGCCTTGAATTCGTGAACAAGGGAATCGGTACGTGAATATTGCGTTGGCTCGAACAAATGCGGTTGCGGCTGCTCCAGCCGGCCGCCCGCTGGTTTCGGTCCGCAACGTTTCAAAACAGTTTGCGAACGGAACGCTCGCCATCCATGGCGTCAACCTCGACGTCATGGCCGGCGAGTTCATCAGCCTGCTGGGTCCGTCGGGCTGCGGCAAATCCACTCTTCTGCGCATCATCGCCGGCCTGAACTCACCAAGCGCAGGCGAGATCGACTGGCCGACCTCGACCTACGGGGCGGAAGGCGAGCCCCTGCCCGACCTTGGCTTCGTGTTCCAGGACCCCACGCTGATGCCATGGTCGAACGCGATCAAGAACGTGATGCTGCCGCTGCGGCTGGCGCATGTGGCGCGTAGCGAAGCGGAAGCCCGCGCGGCCGAGATGCTCGCGCTTGTCGGACTGAAAGGGTTTGAGACATCGTATCCGCGGGAGCTCTCCGGCGGCATGCGCATGCGCGTCTCGATCGCCCGAGCGCTCGTTACCCGTCCAAAGATCCTGCTGATGGACGAGCCGTTCGCGGCGCTGGACGAAATCACCCGCCACAAACTCAACGACGACCTGCTCTCGCTGTGGTGGCAGAACCGTTTCACGGTGATGTTCGTTACCCATTCCGTATTCGAGTCGGTTTATCTGTCCCAGCGCATCATCGTGATGGCGGCACGGCCGGGGCGGGTCATGGCCGATCTCAGCGTCGACGCCACCTACCCGCGCGATGAGCTGTTCCGCACCTCGTCGGAATATGCCCACCTTTGCCGGGTCACGTCCGAGACTCTCAAGAAGGCAATCGCAGCATGACGGCCGAGGCTCACGCACCCCTCAGCACCCCGTCCCAGGACGGGACCGATTTTGACGCGCGTCCTGTCTTCACCCAGGAGCGCCGCATCCTCGGCATTGCCGCCAGCACCTGGCCCGGCATCATCGCGCCGCTGGTCGTCGGCATCATCGCGCTTGGCGGATGGGAACTGACCGTCCGCCTGCGCGAAGTACCGGCCTATATCCTTCCCGGCCCGCTGCTGATCGTGAAGACCCTGTTCGAGGACTGGACGACGCTCGCCCAGGCCCTGGTCGTGACGCTGCGCATCACCTTCGCCGCGCTGATCGCTGCCGTCGTGGTCGGCGTGTCGCTCGCGATCATCTTCACGCAATCGAAATGGGTCGAGAAGTCGCTGCTGCCCTATGCGATCATCCTGCAGGTGACGCCGGTGGTGTCGATCGCGCCGCTGATCATCATCTGGGTCGGCGACATCAACTTCTCGCTGCTGATCTGCGCCTGGATCGTCGCCTTCTTCCCGATCCTCTCCAACACCATCGTCGGTCTGAACTCCGCGGATCACAACCTCATCAACCTGTTCCAGCTCTATCGCGCGAGCCGCTG
>Ga0182746_1001098_pt1 | contig 27754 bp, 26 predicted proteins | sample eDN3rd30CBELigOP_FD_128881 | JGI IMG/M metagenome (GOLD analysis project Ga0182746, IMG submission 128881) | Enriched Organic Plus compost microbial communities from Emeryville, California, USA - eDNA 3rd pass 30_C BE-Lig OP (version 2) (version 2) ... | reverse complement strand
GCCTTCTTTCAGCGATTCATCCGCGCCAGAACGTGCGCAAGCCGGCCAGCCAGAACATTGTTTCAGATAGGGTTTTCCGGATTGTGAGAACCGGACATCCTAGTGCGACCTGTCCGAAAAGTTCGGCAAATGGTCGCCCGTCTGCCGTCGGTTTCACTGCTGGGTGCTGACCGGATTGTGAGAGGATGCGCTGTACGCGGTGAACCCAGTGGGCGCACGCGCGCCAAGCTTCGGATCGCTGGCAGTGCCGTGATCTTCGTTCGCAGCCATACGGCGGGCGCAAAAAGGCACCTGGCCGTTCGGGAGGAGGTTTCACGACCAAGATCCATCTTTGCGCAATGGTGTCAGCTCAATGATGAGGGCCGCGGCTATGACCTGGACAAAGCTCGGGAAGACATCGCAATCAGCGGCGCACGGCCGACGATCCCGATGCGTGAGAACTGGCAGGTCTGCAAGGTCGTCGGCATGACCATCTTCACGATGCGCAACATGTCGGGCACTGTTTCAGCAAGTTGAAGAGCAGCCGTCGGCGGGTCATCCGCTATGACAAAACCGCAGACGGATTCATCAATGTCGTCTGCATCAGCTGATGGGGCCGCCATTTGTCAATATGACAGAGGTCTCTGGCTCATTTCCTGCCAACTATCGGGTTTTCCAGTTCCCAGCCGAGCTTTCGCGCAATCGGTGGCATATCGTCAGGATCCGAGACGACAGCATATCTGATCCAGAATTTTGCGCCAAATTCGTCATTATCAATTATCTCATCGCACCAGTAATAATGATTTCTGTCTCGGGCCAGTGGTGCGGGTCCGATTTTATGAGAGCTGAAAACTGGCACAACCTCGAAGCTTTCCAGATCTGCCCCCTCGACCCGGCTGTTCAGATAGAAGATCGCTTTTTCGTCCCGGCTGTAGCTGTAGGACAGATAGCGCCAGCCCTTTCTTTTTGCTTTCGGGATTGATGATCCCTGGGCGAAGGTGAAATAATCGTCATATCCGACAAGACAAGTGTCGCCGCATGAACGAAAGGTTCGGGTATCCGCCTTGACCACCCGGCGCGCGCGCAGGTCACCTGGCGAAAAGAAGACGCTGTTTGCGTCTTTGCCGTAGCCTGTGCCCCAGTGGTTTCCTTCGCCGGAATCGCAGGCAGCGAACGTTGTGGGATCGGCGTCCTTGACCTTTCCGATGTGGTTCCAGACATGATTGCCGTCGGTTACAAAGGCGCGGCTGAGAACCCGGAACGTTGCGGGATTTGCACCCATGATGCGCTGCCCCCAGCTGTAAACCGCCTTTTCATCTTTGGAAAAACCGTTTTCATATTGCACGAAACCCTTGCGCAGCTTGAGCGAGTCATAACCCATCCTGCTGCCATCGCGCATGGCAATATTTCCGTCCGGCCCAAGACAATAAGGCAGCCCCTCAACATCGGCGTCGATTGGATATGGCTGAAGTTCCGGTATTGACTCGGTCATCACTGTCACATTTCTTTCGGCACGGATATCATATTCGGGTAGCTTTATGCTGTTGACGGTATTTCGTCCATCGCATTTACGCCCATGCGTCATTATCCGGCGTCAAATAGGCCCGACCTGAATCTTGTCACAATCATCGTCTCTGCCGGCCACCAGGATTGCTGGTTGCGGCAGGTTGCGTGCCAGCTCATCTCTCGCGCAGAGAGCGGCCTGAATCACCATACGCGGACTTGAAGCCCCCTTTTTGCCAGCACGATCTGGGATATTCCCGGTCGGGGCATTCACGTCGGGGTGCGTCGCGATCATGTACCGTCCCAATGGGCGGTATGTACGATGAACCCTTTCCCTCTGAACGCTTCCTTGTGTGTCGAGACGAGCGAGGGGATGAAGTACGGGCTTACAGAGAAGGTCGGAAAGCGTTGTCAGGCTGCGGGGGCTGACTGTTACGCCTGCTGTAATGCCGACATTTCGACGAGAGTTTGATTTGCCAAGGCGCGGTTCGCGGGCCTAGGCTGCTCGTATGACGACAACCGGGCATATTCCGCGACTCTACAGCCGGGCCGAGCGGTTCAGCGATGGAGTCGTCCATATCCTCGGCCTGACGCTGGCAGCGTTGGCCGTGCCTGCCCTGATTGTTCTTAGCCTGTTCTCTGAGGCGGGGTCGACGGCGGTGGTCGGGGCTTCGGTCTATGGCGGCACACTGATCCTGATGCTGACCTTTTCGGCGCTTTGCAACATGGTGAACAGCCCCAGGTGGCAGGGGCTGCTGCGCCGGCTGGATCATTCGGCAATCTACATGAAGATCGCGGGAACCTACACGCCCTTTACCCTGCTGTCGGGTGGTCAGGCGCTTGGGTTGCTGGTCGGTCTGTGGATGGCGGCGGCGCTGGGCCTGTCGTTAAAGATGCTGGTCCCGCCATGGCGCCTGCGTTGGCTTGCACTTGCGCTTTATCTGGGCATGGGCTGGGCCGCGGCCTATGCCGGAGGGCCGATGCTTGCCGGGCTATCGGGTCCGGTGCTGATCATGATGATGATCGGGGGCGCGATCTACACCATCGGGGTGGTGTTTTTCCTGATGCAGCGCCTGCCGTTTCACAACACGATCTGGCACGTTTTTGTCCTGACGGGCAGCGCGATCTTTTTCGCTGCGGTTGCTCATTGCATCACCCATCCGCCGATAGCCCGCCTTTGACCCCGGGGCTGTCCGCATCATCAGCCATTGCATTCCCCGCCGTACCATCATGTTATTCTTGCGCGAAAATAATCGGAGCATGAACGGTCATGACAGAGGAACGAAGTGGGCGAACCGCCGCGATCAGAGGGCTGACCGGTCGCTGTCCGCATTGCGGCAAAGGTCGGCTCTTCAAGGGCTATCTGACCATCGTGCAGAGCTGCGAATCCTGCGGTGAACCGTTGGGGCTATACCGCGCTGCCGATGGCCCGGCCTTCTTTACCATGACGATCATGCTTTTGCTGCTGATCCCGATGATCGGCTTTGGCTGGGTGCTGTTCCGGCCGGATCCCATAACGCTGCTTGTGACGGTGGGGCTGGCGATAACGGTGCTGACACTGCTGATCCTCCGCCTCGTGAAGGGGGCGTTTGTCGGCTATCTTTGGGCGCAGCGCGAACAGGATCGCGGCGCCTGAACCCTGCGAGCCCCCCGCGGACCCTGTGATCCGCGGGGGTGGCCGATCAGCCGGCCAGCCAGAGGCCACCAATGATAATCACGCCGATACCGGCCAGCATGATGCACCAGTTCAGCAGCACAATCTTGCCGGATTCGACCGTTCCGGCAGAGGGAGGCGCAGGCGTGGTTTCTGTTGCGTTGTCCTGCACCGGCTCACGCTCGGCAGGCGGCACCCGGTGCACCACCGGTTCGTCATGGATGATGTTCATTTTTCGTCCTTCGTGAACGCAAGGGTCATGGTCTGCCGGCCCGGAAAAGCCGGGGGCAGAGCGATCTCAGGCGGTCATGCGAAAGACGGGAGGGGCGCGTGCGCAGGGCGCCAGCGCGCATAGCGGTGCGCCGATCAGGTGGTGATAGGTATAACCTGCAGCCGCTGCGGTTCGCGGCGGTGCAGCCGGGGTCTCTGACGGCGGCAATGCTGCCGCGGTCAGCGGCTGGACCTGCGCCGTTTCCTTGCGTGCAAGCTGGTCCCGGCCGTGGATCGCCGTCAGGCTAAGGGACGGCGCGACCAGTTGCTGCGGATGCTGGACCTCGACACTGACCCGAGGTCCGGGCAGGGTGGCGACCAGCAGTACCAGCAGCAAGGCCATGAACAGCCTTGCCGCCCGCAAAGGAAACCGGAGCTTTGGGTCCTGCAGGTCCGTCATGGTCCCAGTGATCCATGGTTTGCGGCCGGGACGCAAGGCCGGGGACCTCAGCGGCCGGACCATAGGGTGGGCTCAGTCCCCCAGGCGCTGGCCACTTTCCGCGTCAAAGACATGCAGCGACGCGGGATCGAGATGGGCCAGCACCCGCTCTCCCTCGGACAGCCGTGTTGCGGCGGGGACCGAGACCATGAAGCTTTCCGCACCGGCGTTCAGCGAGATCAGCCGCATGTCGCCGTGGAACTCATCCCGTTCGACCGTGGCGGCGATGGCGTCGGGCGTACCTTCGGGAACCAGCCTGATGGCTCCTGGCCGAATGCCCAGGGTGACTTTGCCTGCACGCAGCGGAAAGGGGGCGGCAAGGTCGATATCGGCGTTTCTCAATCGTCCCTCGCCCGCGTCGAGGGAAAAGAAGTTCATGCTCGGCGTGCCGATAAAGCCTGCGGTAAAGGCCGTGGCCGGGCGGGAATAGATCTCCTCGGGCGTGCCCATCTGTTCGATCCTGCCCTGATTCATCAATACGATGCGATCTGCCAGCGTCATCGCCTCAAGCTGGTCATGAGTGACATAGACCGAGGTGGTGTTCAGTGCCCTGTGCAGTCGCGCGATTTCGACCCGCAAATGACCGCGCAGCTTGGCGTCCAGGTTCGAGAGCGGCTCGTCGAACAAAAACACCTCGGGTGTCTTGATCATCGCGCGGGCGATAGCGACGCGTTGTTGCTGACCGCCCGACAATTCGGTCGGCTTGCGGCCAAGGTAGATGTCCAGCCCCAGCGTTTCGACCACGGGATCAAGGCGACGGCGGATCTCATCCCTGCTTGTTCCGGCGCGCTCCAGTGCAAAGGTGATGTTTTCGCGCACGCTCATATGCGGATAAAGCGCGTAGTTCTGAAAGACCATGGCGATGCCCCGGTCGCCCGGGTCGCGGTCATTGACCCTTGCGCCGCCGATGAAAAGGTCGCCGCCGGTGATCTCTTCCAGCCCTGCGACCATGCGCAGGATCGTGGATTTCCCGCAGCCGGACGGGCCCAGGAAGACGATGAATTCATGGTCAGAGATCGAAAGGTTGAAATTCCGGATGACTTCATGCGAGCCGTAGCTCTTGCACAGGTTGCGGCATTCAACGGTCGCCATCACGATTCCTCACTCTGCATATCTGCGTTTGGGTAGCCACGGCGCGCGCGGCCGGGCCAGGGGGCTTTCATCTGCGTCAATCCTGCGTGGACTTGCGGGAAAAGACCGAGTTCATCCCGGCGCCCGCGACAGCCAGCAGGATCAGCGGCGGCAGCGACAGCAGGACCACCGCGGCATTCAACACCCCCCAGGGAACGTTCATCCCCAGCTGGGACATTTCCGAGGCGACGACAGGCAGGGTGCGCGCCTTTGATGTGCTCAGCATCATCGCAAGCAGGAATTCGTTCCAGACGAGGATGAAGGAAAAGGCGATGGCGGCAAGGATCTGCGGCCGCGCAATCGGCAATGCCACGCGAAAGAAGGTGGCATAGGGGCCAAGGCGGTCGACGCGGGCGGCCTCTTCCACCGCGATCGGCACGCGCTCGAATGCAGGGATCGACAGCCAGACCGTGATCGAGATGGTGATCGTCATATAGGTGACGATCAGGGCAAAGCGGGTGTCGTAAAACCCGAGCCCCAGCCAGATCACCATCATCGGAATGGCCACGGCGACCGGCGGCAGAAAGCGCAAGGACAGGGCAAAGAACTGTGCCTCGCGCGTCAGGCGGTTCTTGACCCGCGCGATCACGTAGGCGGCCGGTACGCCAAGCAGTGCCCCCATGGCGACAGCCGAGGAACAGATCACCAGCGAGTTCGTCAGCGCCCGTGCAACCGAACGGCGGCCCAGCACATATTGCATGTTGTCCCAGACCGGCGTGAAGATCAGCTTGGGCGTGTTGACCAGCAGATCGGCGTTGGTCTTGAAGGCGTTAAGCAGCGTCCACAGCAGCGGCAGCAGCACCATCAAAGCGGCGCAAGCCAGCACGATACGCAAAAGAAGGGTCGAAAGCTTCATTTGTTCAGCCTCTTCCAGATCGAGGTGAAGAGGATCACGGTCAGCACCATCATGATCACGGCCATGGACGAGGCGTAAGAGATATTGCCCGCCTCGATAAAACCCTGCGAATAGGCATACATGTCCAGCGTCTCGGTCGAGACACCGGGACCGCCACGGGTCATCACATAGACCAGATCGAATGAGCGCAGCGACTCGATCGCCTTGACCAGCAACAGCGAGATAAGCGGCAGTTTAAGCATCGGCAGGGTGACAAAACGGTGGATCTCCCACCCTTTGGCCTTGTCGATCCGGGCGGCCTCGATGGGCTGGGGGGGCAGGGCCTCCATCAGCTTCAGGATGATGACCGCAAAGAACAGTCCCCATTGCCAGACATCGACAAAGGCGACCGTCAGCATCGCCCCCCAGGGGTGGGCCAGAACATCAGGGGTCTGGCCGGTCAGGGCGCGGACGGGCCAGGTTACCGCGCCGTAAAGCGGGTGAAACGAGAATTTCCACACAAAAGCCGCGCAGACACGGGGCAGCAGCACCGGAATGATGAAAAGGACGCTAAGGATCATGCGCCAGCGGCGGGTAGCCGCCTCGAACATGGCGATGGCAAGGCCGATCCCGACCGCCATTGTGGCGCTGACGGTCAGCACCTCCCATTTCAGCGAAACCCACAGCGCGTTAAGAAAGCGGTCGTCCGAAAAGAGCTTCAGGTAATTGGCAAGCCAGACATATTCGGCTTGCGGTGCACTAAGGGTCCGGTTTTGCAGCGAAAGGTTCACCGCATACAGTGTCGGGACCGCCGCAAGAATGACCAGCACCAAAAGCGCAGGCCCCAGAAAGACATAGGGAAGAGAACGCCCAACTCTCATCGGTGCCTCATTGTACTGGAAAGGGAATGGGGCGGGGACGCAATGCGCCTCCGCGCCCCGGGTCAAAGCTTCAGAGCGATTTGGCGAAGGTTTCCAGCTCGTTCAGAGTGGCCTTCACATCGGTGCGCGAACCGGTGATCAGTTCTTCCAGCATGATGCCCCAGGTGTTGCCAAGCTCTTGCCAGCGCGGGTCCTGCCAGAACAGGACCTCGGTCCTTGCGCCGGTTTCGGCCATGGCGACCGACAGGTTTTCGCCGAATGTCTTGACGTATTCGGGGCTTTCATAGGTGCTCTTGCGGGTCAGCTCACCCGGCTGACCCTTGGCAAGGCGGCGTGCCTCCTGCTCTTTCGAGGTGGCCCAGGCCACGAACAGACCGGCGCAAGCCTTGTCCTGCTCTTCGGGGTTTGCCTTGGCAGCAATGGCAAAGCCATGGGCATAGCCCGAACCCGGCAGCGGTGTCGGCGGCGGGGCAAAGCCCACCACATCGACCACGCGGCTTTGCGAGGGGTCCTTGGACATCGCGCCAAGTGGGGCGGATTCAACGATCATCGCCACCTTGCCCGAACGGAAGGCGCCGGTGGATTCGTCAAAAGAGCCAGTCTGCGTGCCGGGGGCCGAGTATTTGAACAGCTCAAGATATTCCTCGGTCGCCTTGACCGCCGCGTCAGAGTTGAACGCAAAGGCGCCCGTTTCATCGGTCCATTTGCCGCCATTCGCCGCAAACAGCGGCAGCCAGCGCCAGACGTTCGCGCCCGAGCCACGCTGCCCGCGCAGTGCGACGCCATAAACGCCGTTGTCCGGGTCATGCAGTTTCCTGATGGCGGCGACGTATTCTTCCCAGGTTTTCGGCGGCTCCAGCCCCGCGGCGGTCAGCAGGTCGGTGCGATAGACCATCAGGTCGCCGCCGCCCTGGATCGGTGCAAACCATTGCTTGCCGTCATAGCTTGCAACGCTGCGCATGCCGGCGTCGAAATCTTCATAATCGTATTCGGCGGGATAATAGCCGTCCAAGGGCACGATCCAGCCGGATGAGGCGAACAGAGGCAGGTTTGCCTCGTCCACATAATACACGTTGTAGCTGCCAACGGTCGAGGCATCCGCCTGCGATTTGGCGCGGCGGTCATTCTCGTTCAGATAATCGATCTCGAAACCGGCACCAGAGAGTTCCTCGAACTCATCGACATAATCCTCAAGCAGCGTCAGCCCGTCGCGGGGCTGGGCCAGAACACGTAAATCACTGGAACAAATGGATTCTGCTTGCGCAGTAGTCGCCATCAGCACCGCCAGAAGACTGGCGGTCGAGAACAGGTGTTTCAAGGTGATATCCTCCCGGATGCAAGGGGATCTTTTCCCCAAACTGCGCCTGAAGCTGGCATAGATGGGGACGGTTCACTAGTTGCGCTCTTGCGCAAAACCGATACTTTAATGTCAAAATCGGGGGATTACGGGCCGTGCGGATGCAGAAACAGTCAGATTGTGATCCTGTGACGATGCAGGACGCATGGCCGGACGACGATGTTTCCCGGGCATCTGCCAGCCTGCCCCGGCCCATGCGGGTGACAGCGGCGATGCGTGAAAGCATCACAATCCCCGAGGATCGGTCCTATCTGATCCGTCGCGACGATTATCCCCATCCGCTGTGCACCTGGAACTACCACCCCGAATGGGAGATCCATTTCATCCCCGAGGCGCGCGGCTATGCCTATGTCGGCGACTATATCGGCAGTTTCGAACCCGGCCATCTGTCCCTATGCGGCAGCAACCTGCCGCATAACTGGGTCTCGCCCGGCCTGCATGCGCCGGGCCGCGACTATGTCCTGCAATTCGACGCGGCGGCTCTTATGGCAGGCGGGGTCCCGCTGGCCGAGCTGCGCAGCCTTCAGACCCTGTTGCCGCTGTCCGGGCGCGGTATCGAGATCATGGGCTCTGAGGCGGCTGAGATCGGCGCGCTGATCGTGTCGCTGTCTCAGGCCCAACGGGCGCGGGGGCTTGGTATTTTCGTCGAGATCCTTGAGCGTTTCGCGGCGGCGCAGGATTATCGCCTGCTTGCCAGCCCGGGGTTCGTCTCATCCTACGCGGCATTGGCCAGCGGACGGCATTCCAACGTCAACAATGCCATTCAGGTTCTGCAACTGGCCCCCTCGGTAACCATGTATGAGGCGGCCGAGATGGTCGGAGCAAAGCCCTCGACCCTGTCGCGCAGCTTTAAGGCACTGACGGGGATGACCTTTTCTTCATATCAACGCGCCATCCGTATTTCCCGTGCGCGCAGCCTGCTGGCCGAAACGACGATGCGCATCATCGACGTCTGTTTCGAGGCGGGGTTTTCGAACCTGTCGAACTTCAACCGGATCTTCCTGAAAGAGACCGGCATGACCCCCCGTGATTATCGCAATATCTCGCGCATCCGCACGATCTCGCGTCTGGCAGAGGATGAGGACAGTTAGCCTGTCCCGAAACCCCGGCAGGACCTGCCCACCGGGGATGGTTCGGATCAGCCGCTCTCTGCCTTGGCCAGCCAATCCGGCAGCGCCTTGGGTGCCGTCCCGGTCAGCGCGGCATCTATGCATTGTGCCAGATTGCCAAAGCGCACCGCCCGCCCCGAAAGCCCCGGCCCGTAATGGGCGTATTTCCCCGAGTTCGTCATCACCGCATGAGTCCGGGGCGGAAACACCGGTTCCGAGATCGAGCACCAGCACAGATCGGGCAGAACCGTCACGCCGCTTTCTTCGAGCCTTTGCAAAACTCCCTCGGCCCGGGCCTGTGCGATAATGGCCCGGCCGGTGGTCAGGATGGTCGGCACAGCAACCCGGCGCGAGGCAAGCCCGTCCGCCAAAGCCCGGCATTCACCTGACGACGCATGGGGGCTGCCAAGGGCGACAAGGTCGATCTTGTCCGGACCCTCGTTCAACTGTCGCCAGCCCGAGGCCATCATCGCGGCGGTGATCCGGTCGTGGTCGGCGTCATCTGCGATCTGCTCTGCTTCGGGCGTCACGCCCTCGACATGCAGCATGGGTGCAGCGGATGTGGTGCCAAAGGCGGCGCAGAGCGCCTTCAGCTCATCCGTTCCCGGCTTTGCCGGTGACAGGCCGCGCAGTAACGGGATGCGGTCCGGCGACGCCTTGCCCGCCAGATAGCCGATCAGCGGCCAAAAGGCATCGTCCGCGCCGGGGGGCAGTTCAACCTCGATGATGCGGCGGGCCTTGCGGTTCTGATCCAGATAAGGGCCGGACAGGGGGGCCCGACCCGTCATGGCAATGCACAGGTCCAGAAAGTCCGGATGTTTGGCTGTGCGCGCGCCAAGCACCGTATTGGCATAGACGACTGCATTGGATTCCGCCCACGCGATGGCCTCTCCCTGTGTCGGCGCGCTATCCAGCAGGTAGGGGGAGCAAGTAAAGCTGGGCTGGCAGCCCATTTTCACATAGGCATCCGCCAGCCGCTGTGCCGGTCCGCCAAGGCTGGGCGGCACGCCTTGCTGACGCCAGTTTTCACGATCGACCGAAATCGCATTCATCGTCGTCGGGATGATTACCCGCGCATCCATGTCGACCATACGCTCGGCAAAGGTCAGGTTCGCCGGGCTGGCATAGATGCAGCCGTCGATATGGCCTTGCGTGACATCGACCAGCCCCGCCGCCCCCTGCTGGGCGGCCATGGCGCAGATGATCCGCATGGCCTGCGCCGTCGCCGTTCCATGCTGTCCCTGCAGGAAAGCACGGTCCTGACCGGTCAGTTCCAGCGATGCCGTGGCGGGTGGCTGGACCGGTACCGACAGTGTGCCTGCGGTGATCGCGTCATGGCCGATCCGGGCCAGGGTTTCCTGCCCAAGCGCATCGAACAATGCGCGCGGCAGGCGCAGGACCGGCAGCTCTTTGCCAAACATCTCGGCGGCGATCAGTGCGCCAAGCGTCACGACGTCCTCGGGCTCGGCAAAGATCAGCGCTGCCGGACCCCGGCCTGAAAGGACCAGATCAAGCAGCACCCCCGAGCCGGTGCATGAACCACGGGTCGAGGGCATCATCAGCACCTGACCGGTCACGCTTTGCCCATGCAGGGGGTGATGGACGTCGATGATCTTACCGGTTGCCGGGTCAACCCCGCCCCAGAAGCTGAGCGGCTCGTCCGAGAACAGGATAGGCCCGGCCGCGACGCCTGGCAGAATGCTGAGCGCGGTCATGCTCATGGCCCCCTATTGCTTCAGCGTCGGAGTGACGCCCCAGGTGTCCGAAAGCATATAGCCCGATTGCCACGGGTCCTCGGGGTCGACGTAATAGGTATGCTGGCCGGTGATCCATGCACGGCCGGTGATCTGCGGGATGATCGTCGTCACGCCGCCGCGATCCCCGACCTCAAGGATCTTGCCGATAAAGCGTGAACCGATGATCGATTCATGGATCAGCACATCGCCCGCACCCATCAGGCCACGCGCCTGCAAAACCGCCATCCGCGCCGAAGTGCCGGTGCCCGTGGGTGAGCGGTCCGAACGTCCCGGCGCGACGATACAGGTGTTGCGGGTTACTGCTCCGCTGCCCTGAAATGGCATGGCAAACTGGACGATCGAGACGCCGCGCACATTCGGAAACTCGGGGTGGGACACGTCGAACTGTTCCCGCGCGGCTTTGCGGATCTTTTCGCCCAGAATGGCCAGATCGCGGGCCTCGTCAGGGCGGATCTGAAAGCCAAGCGCCTGCGCATCGACGATGCCAAAGAACATGCCGCCATAGGCGATATCAAGCGGGATCGTGCCATGCCCTTCGATCTCAAGCGCGCCATCCAGCACGGCGGCAAAGGCGGGGGCGTTGCGGAAGGTGATCGAGCGGCATTTGCCGTCGCGGCATTCGGCGGTGACCTCGATCACGCCTCCGGGCATGTCCAGCTTAAACCGGGTGATCGGTTCTTGCATCGGCACCATGCCGGTTTCCAACAGGACGGTTGCGACGCAGATCGTGTTCGAGCCTGACATCGGGACATACTCGGTCGGCTCCATGATGATCGCCCCGGCGGCGCAGCCCGGCGTGATGGGCGGCACGATCAGGTTCACATGCCGCGCGACCGAGCCGCGTGGCTCGCAGATCAAAAGCTGGCGGATGTGGTCGTGGTCGCGCTCCATGGCGATCATCCGCTCCATCATCGTGTTGCCGGCCGGGGGCAGAACCCCGCCGACGATGACATCGCCGATCTCGCCTTCGGCATGGCAGCCGACCACATTGATCGAAAGACGTGAACGCATGGGTTTTCCTTTCAGCTCGATGGGTTCGGTTCGCTTGAGGCTGCGGCATGGGACCGGCCCGCAATAAATCAGTCCTCGGGGCGGTTTCCTGTTTCAGGACCCACCCCGGGCGGCCGGTACCATGTCCTGTCATTCGTCCCGGCGGGGTGCCGGGACGTGGCTGGTCGTTTTTGGGCCTCAGCGCGTGATTTGCGCCGTTTTGGCGTCTGGTTACTTCACGACAAAACCGTGGGCGAAAGGATCGCGCTCGGCGTCGATATAGATTGTGTTCAGCCCGGTCTGCCGTGCCCAGCCGGCGATCGAGGGGATGATCGCGTCGCGATCGGCGACGGTTGCCGCGCCCTCGACCCGGCCCTTGAAGATCGAACCGATGATTGATTCATGCCAGAATTCATCGCCGACCTTCAGCTTGCCCTTGGCGGCAAGCTGCGCCATCCGCGCCGAGGTGCCGGTGCCGCAGGGGCTGCGGTCGATGGCCTTGTCGCCGTAAAAGACGGCATTGCGGGCATGGGCGCCTGAAACCGTCGGGGCACCGGTCCATTGGATATGGCTTAGCCCGCGGATTTCTGACAGTTCGGGATGGACGAATTCGTATTTTGCGTTCAAGGCCGCGCGCAGCTTGGGGGACCAGCCGATAAGCTCGCCCGCGGTATAATCGGCCATGTCGCGGAAATTCTTTTGCGGCTCGACGATGGCGTAGAAATTGCCGCCATAGGCCACGTCCACGACGATTTCGCCCAGACCCTCGACCTCGGCGGTCAGGCCTTCGGCGTAAAGAAAGCCTGGGACATTGGTCAGCCGGACCTCTTCGACATAGCGGCCTTCCTCACGGTATTCGATATCGACCTTGCCTGCCGGGGCCTCGATCGACAGGCGGCCGGGCGTGCGCGGGACGATCAGCCCGTTTTCGATCCCCATGGTGATCGTGCCGATGGTGCCGTGGCCGCACATGGGCAGGCAGCCCGAGGTTTCGATATACAGCACGGCGACATCGCAGTCCGGACGCGTCGGCGGATAAAGGATCGCGCCCGACATCATGTCATGGCCGCGCGGCTCGAACATCAGGCCGGTGCGGATCCAGTCGAATTCGCGCAGGAAATGCGCCCGCTTTTCCAGCATGTTCGCCCCTTCCAGCCGAGGGGCTCCGCCTGCGACAAGTCGGACTGGGTTGCCACAGGTATGGCCGTCAATGCAGGGAAATACGTATTGCGTCATGCTTGCCTCAGAAGCGCGCCGGAGAAAACGGCGCCAGATTGATAGCGGGGTCTGTGCCGGTCAGCAGATCGGCAACGATCTGCGCGGTCCCGGCCGATTGGGTCAGGCCCAGATGGCCGTGCCCGAAGGCGCAGATGATGTTTGGATGACCGGGCAGGGGGCCGATAGCGGGCAGGCTGTCGGGCAAAGAGGGGCGGAACCCCATCCATTGCTGCCCGCCCACGGTCCTGAGACCGGGCAGGAAAGTCCTGGCTTTTTTCAGCATTGCCTCGGCGCGTTTGAAATTCGGCGGCAGTTTCAGCCCGCCCAGTTCGACCGCGCCGCCGACCCTGATCCCCGAGGTCAGTCTTGAGACGACAAATCCGTGCCCGCCGAAAGTTACCTGACAGCGCAGGTCAAAGGCATCGGCTGGCAGGGTGGTGTTATAGCCGCGCTCGGTTTCCAGCGGGATGCGGTGACCCAGCGTGCGCGTCAGCAGATGAGAGAACGCTCCGGCTGCCACGACGACCCGGCCAGCAAGCTTGCCGTTCGAGGTGATGACACCATCATCGGCCAGCCCTGTCGCCTCGGCGATGGTGATGTCGCCACCGTTGGCGCGGAACCGCTCGGCCAAAGCCAGCGTGTAGTCGCGCGGATCGGCGATCGAATACCAGCCCGGCGTAAAGGTCGCATGGGTAAAGCGCGGCGCAAGCCCCGGCTGGATCTCGGCGATCTCGTCGCCCTTGAGGTGGCGAAAGGCGATCCCGTGTTCCGCCCGCGCCTCCCATCCGGGCAGAGAGGCGTCAAACTCTGCCTGCCCCTCATAGACCTGCAATTGCCCGTCCTGATGCAGCATATGCGTCAGCCCGTCACGGGTCAGCGCCGGTATCAGCGCGGCCTTGGACAGATCCATCAGCGCCGTCTGGGCGATGGTCGAGGCACGGACCCGTGACGGCGCACAGGCCCGCCAGAACCGGAACATCCATGGCGCGATGCGCAGCGCATAGGCTGGCGGCACGGTCAGCGGCCCCAAGGGATCAAGCAGCCATTTCGGCGCCTGCCGCATGATCCGGGGCGAGGCAAGCGGAAAGATGTCAGTAAAGGCAAACGCCCCGGCGTTCCCGGTCGATGCACCCGCTGCCGGGCCCTCGCGGTCGATCACCTGCACCGCCAACCCGCGCTCTTGCGCAGCCAAAGCGACCGAGAGGCCGACAACCCCGGCGCCGATGACGATGACCCGATCCGTCATTGCCGCGTGCTCGACAGGAATTTGCGGGTTTCGGGGTTCTGGGGATCGCCAAAGATCTGTTCAGGCGGGCCGATCTCGGCCATGACGCCCTGATGAAAGAAGGCCACGCGGTTTGAGACATCGCGCGCAAAGCTCATCTCGTGGGTGACGCAGATCATGGTCATGCCCTCTTGTGCCAGCATCTTGAGCGTATCCAGAACCTCGCCCACCAGTTGCGGGTCAAGCGCCGAGGTCACCTCGTCAAACAGCATGTATTCGGGCGACATGGCCAGTGCGCGCGCAATCGCCATACGCTGTTGCTGGCCGCCCGACAGCCGGCCCGGAAAGGTCTTCAGCTTGTCGCCCAGACCCACATGGGTCAGCTGGCGTTCGGCGATTTCTTCGGCTTCGGCGCGGGACATGCCCAGCACTTTGCGCGGCGCCAGCGTGACATTGTCGAGCACGGTCAGATGGGGAAAGGCGTTCCATTGCTGAAAGACGATTCCCACCTTGCGCCGCAGCTTGTTAAGGTCGGTGGATTTCGCGTGAACCTCGGTCCCGTCGATAAGGATGCGGCCGGAATCAATCGGCTCAAGCCCGTTGATGCAGGTCAGAAGCGTCGATTTGCCGGACCCCGAGCCACCGATGATCGTGACCACCTCGCCCTTTTCCACGGTCAGGTCGATGCCCTTCAGGACCTCGAGCTGGCCAAAGGACTTGCGGACATGTTCGATCTCAATCATTGGACCACCGTTTTTCCAGATAGCCGCCGAACCGCGCCAGCGGGAACGAAATGACAAAGTAGAAGGCGCCGCAGATCAGCAGCAAAAGCATCGGTTCTTGCAGCCGTGTGATCAGGATCTGGGTGGACTTCAAAAGCTCGGTCACCTGCACGACATAGACCAGGGCCGAGTCCTTCATGACCCCAAGCGCCAGCCCGATCCAGGACGGCAAAGCGATGCGCGTAGCCAGGGGCAACACGATCTCGCGCATGTCCTGGCCCCAGGTCATGCCAAGCGAGCGCGCCGCGCGGCGGGTTGTTGCGGGCACGGCCTCGATGCCTCCGCGCACGATCTCGGCGCAATAGGCGGCGGTGTACATCGACAGCACGATGCAGGCGACGGTAAAGCCAGAAAGGTTCAGCCTCAGGATCGTGCCCAAAAAGGCATTGGTCAGCACCAGCTGGATCAGCAGCGGGATTGAGCGGCAGATATCCAGAACAAAGATCAGCGGCGCGGCCCAGATCGGTCCCAGCTGATAACGCAGGACGCCAAAGATCACCCCCAGCACGGTTCCGATAAGGACCGAGATCGCGGTAACCACGATGGTCATCCCGGCGCCCTTGGCCAGAAAGATGAAATCGGCGGTTGTCAGAGCGGTATCGAACATCGAAGGGCCCTCAATACCGGAACAGCCGTGCGGCGATCAGCCGTGCGCCGATGGTGATAATCTTGGTGATCAGGTAAAAGATCACGGCGGCCAGCGCGAACAGCTCGAATGTGCGGAAGGTCAGCGCGTTCAGATCCTGCACGACGCCGTAAAGGTCAGCGTTCATCCCGACCGTCACCCCCAGCGAGGTCATCAGGATCGCCCAGACCATCTGGTTCGTCATCGGCAGGAATGCGATGCGCAGCATCTGAGGCAGCACGACATAGCCAAAGGCGCCTGCCGCCCCGAACCCAAGCGACCGGGCGGCGCGGGTCTGGGTTTCGGGGATCGCTTTTAATGCGCCGCGGAAGTTTTCGGCCAGATAGCCGGCGTTGTTGAAGGTGATGCCCAGCAGGATCGACAGGAACGGGCTTAGGTGCAGGCCAAAGCTGCCCAGCCCGAAATGCATCATATAGATCTGGAACAGGGCGGGCGTGTTACGCGCAACCTCGACCCAGGTTCTGGCGATGGCGGACAGGATGCGACTGCCTGACAGGCGGAACATTGTCAGGGTGATCGCAAGCAGGATGCCCAGCACCATCGACAGGATCGCGATCTGCATGGTGACGGCGGCGCCATCCAGCATCTGAGGAAGCCTGGCGAATGCTTGCTTCCATTGGAAGGTATAGTTGAACATGACCGTTCCGGCTCTGGCATGATGCATCGGGGCGGCGCGAGGACCGCGCCGCCCCGGGCCGATATCAACGATAGACGCCGCTCACCGTCAGGTCGGGCAGATCGCCGCCGACCCATTTTTCATATAGCTCGGCATAGCGCCCGGTGCGAACCTGCTGGTTCACAAAAAGGTTCAGGTAGTTCAGCAGACCATATTCGTGACGATCCGTGAACAGGGCCACATAGTCGATGTCGAACGGCGCCTTGCCCACCACCGAGATGCCGGGGAAGTTGCCGGTCTTGACGTTCGACTGAGCCACGGTCGAGGTCGAGACAGTCGCGTCAAGCTGGCCCTGGCTCAGCGCCAGGAACACGTCGGCCTGGGTCTGATAGGGACGGAAAGTGCCTTCGCCCCATTCCTGGACCTGTTTTTCCAGCGCGATGGCCTCAAAGGTGCCTGCCGTCGCCCCGACGGTCTTGCCCTTCATGTCCTCAAAGCTTTTGACGCCCGATTTGTCGTTGGCGGTCACCGCCATTTCAAAGGCGAAATAGGGGATCGTCATGCCGACGGTCTTGGCCCGCTCAAGCGTGTCCGAGGTCGAGGCGACGCCGACATCGACGCGGCCCGACATCAGTGCCGGGATCCGTTCGGGGAAGGGCGTCTCGACGATCTCGGCCTTTACGCCAAGCGCCGCGGCAAGATCGTTGCAGTAATCGACGTCGAACCCGACCGGATTGTTGTTTTCGTCGCGCATCCCCATGGGCGGGAAATCCAGCACGACTGCGCAGCGCAGCGTGCCCGAGGCGATGATGTCGTCAAGCTTGTCGGCCTGGGCGGGGGCGGCAAAGGCGGCGGCGGCCAGCAGGCCCACCACGAATTTGTGGTTCATCAGAACCTCCTCCTGTCATTTCCCTGTCGGTCTTTCATGACCGATTCCATGAGGAGCAATATCCGCAGGTTTCCCTTTCAACGCAAATTAAAAATACAACTAATATACAAAAAGTGCACGAAGCCTGCGGAACAAGCACCCTGCCTGCGTTGTCAGCGCAGGTCTTCGGGCAGCAATTCCTGAGGGAAGTTCTGATAGCTTACCGGGCGCAGAAACCGGCGAATCGCCATAGTCCCGACCGAGGTGGCGCCGTAATTCGTCGAGGCCGGATAGGGTCCGCCATGGACCATGCTGTCCACCACCTCGACCCCGGTCGGAAAGCCGTTGACGAGCACCCGACCCGCTTTGCGCTCAAGGATCGGGCGCAGCGCCTGCGCGGCCTGTAAATCGCCAGCGTCCATATGCAGCGTCACGGTCAGCTGTCCCTCAAGGCCGCGCGCCAGCCGTGCCATTTCGTCGGTTGATGAGACGCGCACGATCAGTCCCAATGGGCCAAACACCTCTTCACCAAGGACGTGATCCTGAAGATAAGCCTCGCCCGTGGTTTCATAGAGGTTCGGCCGGGCCTCACGCCCAGTGCTTTCGGTGGTCAGCACCGGCTTGACCGAGTTGCGGCTGTCGAACCTCGCTTTGCCTTCGCGATAGGCGCGGGCGATGCCCATGGTCAGCATGACCTGTGGTCCGACCTCGGCAAGTGCCTTGCGTGCGGTTTCAGTAAAGCGGTCGGCATCCGGCCCGTCAAGGACGACTGCGATACCGGGATTGGTGCAGAACTGCCCTGCGCCCATGGTCAGCGACCCTGCCCAACCGTTGGCGATCTCATCTGCCCGCGCGGCCAGCGCCTGGGGCATGATGAACATCGGGTTGACCGAGCCCAGCTCGCCAAAGAAGGGGATTGGTTCGGGCCGTGCGGCGCACAGATCGAAAAGCGCCCGCCCGCCGGCAAGGCTGCCGGTAAAGCCGACCGCCTTGATCAGCGGGTGCTGAACCAGTGCTGAACCGACCTTGCGGTCGCCACCCTGGATCAGGCTGAATACGCCGGGATGCACGCCGGTTTTGACAATGGCGGCGTGGATCGCCTCGGCCACGATTTCGCCCGTGCCGGGGTGGGCCGAGTGGCCTTTGACCACCACCGGGCAACCGGCCGCCAGTGCTGCCGCCGTGTCGCCTCCGGCTGTCGAAAATGCCAGCGGAAAGTTCGAGGCGCCGAAGACAGCAACCGGCCCGATGGGCTGTTGGATCATGCGGATCTCGGGTCGCGGGGCGGGTTTGCGGTCGGGCAGGGCGGCGTCGTGCCGACGATCCAGATAGCCGCCCTTGCGGATATGTTCGGCAAAGAGCCGCAGCTGGCCGGTGGTGCGGCCGCGTTCGCCTTGCAGGCGCGCCTCGGGCAGGCCGGTTTCTTGCGAGCCGATCTCGGTGATGGCTTCGGCGCGGGTCTCGATCTCATCGGCGATGGTTTCGAGGAATCTCGCGCGGGTTTCGCGGCTGGCATAGCCATAGGACCAAAAGGCCTCTTCGGCCTTTTCGGCCGCCTGTGCCACCAGATCGACCGTGCCGACCGAGAATTTATGCACCGGACCATGCGCCGGTTCGCTGTCAAAACTGGTCGGGCTGGCGATCCATTCGCCCGCGATCAGATGCTTTCCATGAGGGGTGAAGGGCATGGGAGGGTCCTTTCGGGGTCAGGGGCAGCGATGCCGAAAGCCGTGGTGGGCTCAATCATCGTTGAGTTTTTGTATATTTATTGTATGCAAGAAGTCAATCGAACAGAGCGTCACCCTGAGAGGAAATCATGAAACAGACATTGAGTTTTGAAACCCTGAGGGAGCGTATCGAGCAGATTTTCCTGCGTGCCGGGATGAATGCGGTGCAGGCTGGCGCGCTGTCGCGGGCGATCGCAGCCGGAGAGCGTGACGGCTGCAAATCGCACGGCATCTACCGGATCGAAGGCGTTTTGCGCACACTTAAGGCTGGCAAGGTCAGCGGTACCGCCGAGCCGCAGATTGTTGGCGGGGATGACGGGGCGATCGTGCGGGTCGATGCGCGGGGCGGTTTTTCCAACCCCGCGTTCGAGCTGGGCGTGCCGGTGCTTGCCGAACGTGCAAAGCGGCTGGGGCTTGCGGCGCTGGTGGTCAATGATTGCACCCATTTCGCCGCCCTTTGGCCCGAGGTTGAGGCAGTGACAGAACACGGCCTTGCCGCGATGGTCATGTGCCCAAGCTACGCGACGGTCGCGCCGGCGGGCGGTACCCGGCCGCTTTTGGGGACCAACCCCTTTGCCTTTGGCTGGCCACGGCCGGGTCGTGCCCCCTATGTCTTTGACTTTGCGACCTCGGTTGCTGCGCGTGGCGAGATTGAGCTGCACCGGCGTGCCGGGAATCAGCTGCCCGAGGGCTGGGCGATCGACACCGACGGCCAACCCACGACGGACCCCGAGGCGGCGCTGGCCGGGGCGATGCTACCCTTTGGCGGGCACAAGGGTTCAGCCATCAGCACGATGATCGAACTGCTGGCGGGCATCATGATCGGTGATCTGACCAGTCCGGAAGTGCTGGATTTTCTGGGTACGACCACGCTTGCACCGTTCCATGGTGAACTGGTCATCGCCCTGTCGCCTGAGAAATTTGCGGCTGGCCGTTCGGGAGATCCCTTTGCCCGGGCCGAATTGTTGTTCGAGGCCATCCAGGGGCAGGGCGCAAGGCTGCCTTCGCAACGCCGTTTCGCGGCGCGGGAAAAGTCGCTGGCGGATGGCATCACGCTGAGCGCGGATGAAGCCGCGCAACTTGATCGCTGGCTGAGGCTTGGCCTCGACGCGGTGGCGTAAGGTAGAAAAATGGCCCTTCCGAACTGGAAGGGCCTTTCTGATTTCAGGCTCAGGCTGCATATTTCTGAACCGCGCCGGGTTGTTTGCTCCACCCGGCATACCAGGTCTTGAACTGGTTGTACTGCTGTTCGGCCCATGCGCGCTGGCTGGGGGTCAACTCGTCAGTTTCATTGAAGTGCAGGGCATATTCCTTGTCGCCTTGCAGGACCATCAGATGCTTATAGTAAAGCACCAGATCGGTTCCCTCGTCCCACGAAGACAGCACCTCCAGCGCCTCGCTCAGCTCCTGCGCGCGCTGACGGGCCTCAAGATCGCCGGCGGCGGCGGCTTTGGACAGGGCGACGAAATGCAGGATCTCGCGCGGCAGGACATTGCCGATCCCGGTGATCGTGCCGGTCGCGCCGCATTTTACATAGCCATGGAAAACGCCTGTATCGACACCGGCCATCAGGATGACGCTGTCATCGGCGCTGGTGATGTGTTCGGCCGCATAGGTCATCGCCTTGGCCCCGCCGAATTCCTTGAAGCCGACAAGGTTCGGGTGTTCGGCACGCAGGGCAAAGAACAGATCCGCTTTGGTTTCGAACCCGTAATAGGGGCTGTTGTAGATCACGGCGGGCAGATCGGGCGCGGCGGCCAGGATTGCCTTGAAATGGTTGCGCTGGGCAGTGACCGAGGCGCCGCGCGACAGCACCCGGGGAATGACCATCAGACCGGCTGCCCCGACCTTTTGCGCGTGGGCGGCATGGGCAACCGCCGAGGCCGAGTTTACCGCGCCGGTCCCGACGATCACCGGGATGCCGGCCTTGACCAGTCGCTCGACCCCTTCCATCCGCTGGGCGTCGGTCAAGAGCGGCCAATCCCCCATCGAGCCGCAGTAGACGACCGCTGACATGCCCGCGGCTATCAGTTCCTGCCCCTTGCGCACCAGTGCATCATAGTCGGGTTGGCGCTCGGCGGTGCAGGGGGTCATCAGGGCAGGAATGACGCCGGTAAAGATCTGAGTGTTCATGGATGGCTCCTTCTGTCGTGCAGGCAGGGTGCTGATTCTCTCAGCCGCCATCCTAGTATTTGCATTTTATTTGTCGACAAGAATCTGACGAGTTCGGCTATAGCGTCAACTGCTGCCGCTGATCTCGCGAGATGAATTTCTGGATCTGGCGGACGATCTGATCTGCATGCGCCTTGGCCAGCCGGTCACACAGTTTGACATCCCGTGCCTCGATCGCGGCGATGATTGCCTCGTGCTCATCGACATATTCGCGCGGCAGGCGGTCGTTGAACGACTGGTAGTAAAGCCGCAAAAGCCGACGCCCTTCGTCGAGCAGGCGCACAAAAAGGCTGAGGTAATAGGGGTTGCGCCCGGCCTCGGCGATGGCGGCATGCAGGTCGCGGTTCGAGGCGATCATTGCCAGCGCGTCCTGTGCCTCGACCGCAGCCGAGAACTTTGCCTGATGCGCACGCAAGATTTCCAGATCAGCGGGTTTATGATAGGTCGCTGCCAGCCTTGTCGTCACGCGATACATCAGCGTCAGCGCGTCAAAGAACGTATGCAGGTTCAGAAGGTCGATATTGGCGACCATGGTCGAGCGGTTCGGGAGGGTCTCGACCAGACCTTCGCCGGCAAGGCGGACCAGAGCCTCCCGGATAGGGGTGCGCGACATGCCGAAACGCTCGGCCAGCTGGACCTCATCTATGGGGCTGCCGGGGGGCAGAACCAGATCCAGAATTTCGTCACGCAACACATCATAGACCAATTTGACGCCTGATCCGCGTCGGCGCTCGGGAAAGGTTTCTGGCTCGGTCATAGGTGCACCTATTTGTAATGTTGTTAATGAAGTCGACAACTTGAATACTTAATTCACTTATGGCAAGGCAATGGCCTGCGCCTGTCCGGGCCGTCAGCCGTGGCAGATCCGCGCTGTCTGACAGGATGAAAAGGATGGATTTGCCTGTAAAGGATGCAGCGTCAGACGCGGGCGTAAGGTGCTGACAATCATGCACCGTCACTATCAGGCAGCAGGGCTGTTCATTAAGCACCGCGAATGGCCGCTTGGAGCCTTTACCGGACGGTAACTGCTTACTATCGTCCAGAATGCCACACCCTGACGACCCTGCTCTTTTGGTGCGTGCAGTCACGCTGCGGATTCTTCGCGCGTGCAAGAACGCAGTCAGATCCCATTGGAGCTCCTTTGGAAAGGCGGGCAAACCACAAGCCCACATCCGAAGCATTCTTGTTGCAGCAGTGTTTCTGCTGGCGGCCTGCCTGATCACCGTCTAACCGTCAGCTTTGCAATCTTTGTGAAGGTCGGCGCCGCTGCTGGACGAAACAACGCGATGATCTTGCGGATTGTCAGCAGTAAAGCCCGGGATATGCGTGCAATCAGCTTAATTCACAGCGGGCAGCGACCGTCGCGGCTAATGCAAAAGGTCAGATGGCCGGGACCAGCCGGTCACAGTGCACCTGCGACGCGCGTTCGCTGCGCCGCAGGGCAAAGGTACTGTCAGAGACTGCGCGCTGATCTTGTAGAGGCCCGAGCGTCGGGCAGAGCTTAAAGAACGCTTACGCGCCGCCCAAGATTCGGTTCCGCGTCAACATCACCTGCGACATGGAGGGGTTCCTGAACGACGGTCTGCGTCCAGGCGGGCAGATCCTTTTTCTCACCCTGGCTGAGCAGGTGCTGCAGGGACGCGAACTCTTCGACGGCCTGCTGCGCCTGGGCAATTTCGCGGATCGTCTTGAGTTGTTTTTCAAGACCCTTGACGCGGGTTTCGATATCCATTGCCCGTTTCGAAAGCTTGTCAATTTCGCGGTTGGCGCGCGCCAGCTGACCTTGGCTGGAGTTGGCCTGCCAGAATCTCACCACATCCCAGATCCCGCCAGGCAGGCGCAGCCGGTCGGCCTGATACCAGATCGTGGTGTTGGACATCTCTTGCCCGAGTTGCTTCCAATGCTCGTCGGGAATCTTTGCCAGCGCCTCATGCGCCTGAGAGCCATAGGGGAAATAGGCCGAGGCTTGCAGTCGCGGGATATGCCAGGACATGTTGCCCAGCAGCCAACGCCCTGCCTGCAGGCGCAGATCGTCCCGGTTTGCAGGCAGTTCTGCAAGGATGGTGTCGAAATGGGTAAAGAAGGCTGCCAGCTCGACACCGGTTGAGGCCATGGTCTGCCCGGGGCGGTTGATCCGGTGATGGCAGACGACCCGGCGGGAATGACCGATGCTTTCGGCTAGGGTGCAGACCCGCCAGTGGAACGGGTTGTCCTCAAAGAAGAAATCGCCTTCGGGAAAGCGGATACGATGCTTGCGCAGGAATTCGGTGCGGTAGAATTTGCGCCAGGGCACAGCGATCAGATTGATGCCTGCCAGCCGCAGCTCTTCTGGCGTGCGCGCCGTTTCGAGCGCATCCCATTTGAGCCGATCAGCTGGCTGGCGAACATCGCCCGCTTTCTGGTCATATTCGAGGTAGTCGGTGAAAAAGATGTCTGCCGGTCGGGCCTCGTATTCCCGCCGGGCGCGCAGGAAGCCCTCGGGGATCAGGTAATCGTCGCCATCAACGAAAAAGACCGTGTCGCATTCGACCCGGTCCAGTCCCAGATTGCCGGCAATTCCGACGCCGCCGATGGTGTTGGCGCCAAGCCAGACAGTCGTTACTTTTACCCCGGCGCCAAAGCCCGCCCCGTCAAGAAAGCCGCGCACGGCTTCGTCAGTACCGTCGGTCGACCCATCGTCAACGATGATCACCTGATCACCGGGCTGCAGGCAAGGCTGCAGGCTCTTCAGGCATTTCGCGATATAAGGGGCAATATTGAAGGTAGTGACGATGAAGGAAATGCTCATGATAGTCCTTCCTCGATGATCGAGCGGTTGATACGACGCGCAAGTGCGGGGTCACGGAATGCAATCAGCCGCATCCAGTCGGGGTTCATTCCCGAAAGATAGAAGGCCCGCGTCCGCCTGCGCAGCTCATGGTGGTGCTCTGCATCGATATTATTGCGGACCCAAGACAAAAGGTCCGACGCAAAGCGGGTGAACGGATGCAGAAAGCCGAGCCGCTCGGCGGTCGGGGCTGTACGCAGCCGGGTCAGCACGTTTTCGAAGCTGCGGAACACTTCCAGCCGTTCGGCATTACGCCGGTTGGTCAGGCGCATGCCGCCAGTCGATACGAAATGCGTCGCCCCTGTCATCGTGGTGGCGAGAATTCGCCGGGCCATGATAAAGCTGGTCCAATGCAGCTCGACGTCGTTATGGACCATGGTTTCCGTACAGCGGATGCGCTGGGAGCGCAGGAATTCGGTCCGGTAGATCTTGTTCCAGGGATAGGCCGAAACGCGGGCCAGTATCTGCGCCGGCCCAGGCGGAACCACAATCGTCCCCTGCTTTTGCGTTCCATCTTTTGGCGCCCGGTCAACGCAAGCGCGCTGCCAGCGCGCTTCGTCATCGTGCAGCATGCCGCTGCCGCCATTTTGCAAAACGCGGCTGTCGTGATGCCGGAACATCAAGAAGTCAAAGGGCCGGGTCTCAGCGGCAGCAAGCGCCACGATGGCAGGAAAGTCCTTGGTGAAAAGATCGTCCGAGTCAAAAAAGATGACATGGTCGCCGCTAACACGTTCCAGCGCCAGGTTGCGGGCGTGGCCGGCACCGCGCCGCTGGGCGCTGCGTAACCAGGTCAGCCGGTCCGCAACTGCCGCCGCTGCGGGCACGGTCGATGGCCCCGCAGGCTCATCGGATGCATCGTCAACGACGAAAATTTCGGCGAATACGCCCAGTTCGGATACCTGGCGCAACAACCGGTCCAGCCCAGGCAGATCGTTCCAGACTGGGATGACAAGCGAAAGCTTCATGATGGCTCCTGCAGAGCTGGCGGATAGCGGCCGCCGGTTCACACAATGAAAACCCGCAGATCCCGAATTTCGAAACTGGCTGGGGTCGGTTGGAAGAACAGGATCAGATCCCGCCAGTCGGCTTGGCCCGGGACATCAGGGTTCCCGTCAAGTCGCAGCAGGTCGATATGGGTACTGTCTTTGGCGAAGGACACGACGTCCTTGGGCAGGAAGGCGTCGATGAACCCACTCGGGGTCGACGAGCGCAGGCAGACCCGGAAGGTCGAAGCCTCGGAGGCACGAGACTTGCACACGACACCCAGCAGGGTCGAACCACGCAGGTTCACCCCACCCAGAGAGAGGTGCAGCGCCAGCCAGCGCGGGCGTTTCTGGACGGTATAGTCCAGCCGCAAAAGCGCGCCTTCGCCACTGGTGCAGCGGCCGCTGATGTCGCCTTCGCGGTCGACAGACAAGAGCGTCCCCGGAACCAGAGAAGCGCCATCGGAAATCGCAATGTCGACCTTCTGTTCGCGTAATACCACAAGTGTGTGATTGACTTGGGCATCGGCCCCGAATTGCAGACTATCCGTCATATGGTCGTCCCGGTTTCGTTCGGTGAAATGGTTAACGCAGCAATTTAACGACATCAAGACACCCCGGCTGAACATTGCCGATACGGGTTTTTCTTTTTGTTGCACCTGCCTAACAAGGCAGCGTAGAGCGGCCAATGACGGCACCTGCCACTTTGGCAACATCAAATTTTCGTCAGCTTCCCGATGACCTGTGTTGAGGAGGCTGCCGCGGGAACTGTGCCGCCAGAGGGCAGGTCAGACATGTTATGCAATTGGCTTTGTGGCATGCCAAAGTGGCATTGGAAACTTGACAATTTGGCGCGGGCTCTGGCGAATGATGGCCCAAAGATCGCTTGGGCAAGCTCTCATTGCGGCAGAACAAAGAAGGTAGAGAGATTCGATTATGAAGATGCCTGTTTCATTTCCTGCCGGGACGGTTCCCCTGCATGACGGCCCGCGATATCAGGCGATTCTGCGCGATTTCGGATCAGACATCCTGCTGGTGACCTTCGCGGAGCGCAAGGAGCCCAAGCCTGCTGACTTCTTTGGGGTTCGCCTTATGGAGAAGGAAGGTCTGTCCTATATCGCGGTCCGCTCGTTAGAGAACGACTGGTATCTCGGCCCGGAGGTGGACCAGGTCTTTGCAGCAATCAAAGAGGCCATTGCGCGAGTTGCGCCCAAGAGACTGATCCTGTTCGGATATTCTATGGGTAGTTTTGGGGCTGTCCGTGCGGCAAATATACTGAACCCGGACAGGATTATTATTGGTGGCCCGATCGTTTCTTTGGATGTGAATATAGAAAGGCGCTGGCTATCTGATTACCGGGAACTCTTGCCTTATTACGAAGAGCGTATCTCTGAAATAATTCCGTGGAAAAAATGTTACGAAACGGTCGTGATATTTGACCCGGATTACGAGGACGCAAAGCATGTTTCTATTATTGAAGAATTCGCAAATCCGCATCGTCTTGAGATTCCCGATGCCGGTCACTTTGTGCTGACCTATCTAAGGGATTCGGGCGTCCTTGGGAAAATCATGCGTAAACTGTTTGAGGACGACATTGATCTTGTTTCAGTGCAGCGCATGATCCGCAGTGCCAGAAAGACCAATCGCTCATACCTGCTGACCCTGGCGAACCGCCTGGCGCGGCGGCCCAAGCTGCAACGGCGGGTGCTGGACTACGCACAGCGTTCGATGCCGGACGATGTCGATATCAACCTGGCGAAGGCCGCCTATCTGGCGCAGCACGGCGATCTGGAGGGTGCGCGGGCAGGCATAGCCCGGATGTTCGCCGAAAAGGGCGACAGGATCTTTGGCGTTCCCCTCGCAAAGACGATCACCGCTTTCGCCTCAGGAGGCGGGTCCCCAGACGACATCGCCGATGTCCTGGCACTTTTTCGCAGCAACCGCCCCAGATCGCGAGAGACGCAGCTGTGGTATGCGCGCTTCCTGCGCCAGATCGGTGCGTTCGATGAAGCCTATGCTGCGCACGAACAGTTCATGTCCGGTGACACGTTCGAAGCGCATGCCCATATCGAGCGTGGCCTGATTCTTGAACATCGCAAACAGATCCACGCCGCCCGTGATAGTTTTCGCAGGGCTGTTGAACTGGCCCCCGACTTTCGGCCAGGACACCAGCATCTGAGGCGGGTGGAGCGGGTTCTGCTGACGCTGCCCTAGACCTGATCGCCATTCAAGGTTCATAAATCGGCCGATGAGTGCTTCACAGGCCTCCGTGTTGAGCACGGAGGCCTGTCAGCGGAGGCGAAACGATATGAGCTGAGCGACGGACAGTGGGACAGGATCGCATCACTGCTTGCTGGCAAAGCTGGCGATCCCGGCCGGACCGGGGCTGACAGCCGGATATTCATCAATATCTGATGATCGACTGCGCGATTGTGCGTGCTCATCAGCAGGCGGCATCTGGAAAAGGGGGCAGGGATCAGGCGCCGGGGCGTTCCCGAGGCGGGCTGACCACCAGGATCCACATGCTGGCCGATGCTCTGGGCAGACCGTCGCGGTTCATCATAACGGCCGGCCTGGTCGGCGACATTACGCAGGTATCGTCCCTTCCGCAGGGACAGAGCGGTGATCTCGTGCTGGCCGATAAAGCCTACAGCAACGCCTTGCGGCAAATCATTGCCAGCATCGGAGCCGAAGCGGTCATCCCGTCAAACGGCTTGCGTAAAATCATCATTCCGCACGATGAGCGCGCCTGTGCGCATCGCAACCACATCGGACGTTGCTTCAG
>Ga0182746_1001097_pt1 | contig 27775 bp, 26 predicted proteins | sample eDN3rd30CBELigOP_FD_128881 | JGI IMG/M metagenome (GOLD analysis project Ga0182746, IMG submission 128881) | Enriched Organic Plus compost microbial communities from Emeryville, California, USA - eDNA 3rd pass 30_C BE-Lig OP (version 2) (version 2) ... | reverse complement strand
CCGGCGCCGCCGCCGCGGTCGGCCTGGTGATGCCCGAGCTCAACGGCAAGCTGGACGGCTACGCCATCCGCGTCCCGACCATCAACGTCTCGATCGTCGACCTGACCTTCGTTGCCAAGCGCGACACGACCGTCGAGGAGGTCAACGCCATCCTGAAGGAAGCTTCGGAGGGCTCGCTCAAGGGCATCCTGAACTACTCGACCGAGCCGCTGGTATCGTCCGACTTCAACCACGATCCCGCTTCCAGCACCTTCGACGCCACGCTGACCAAGGTCAACGGCAACCTGGTGAAGGTCTCGTCGTGGTACGACAACGAGTGGGGCTTCAGCAACCGCATGCTGGACACCACCGTGGCGCTGATGTCGGCGAAGTAAGCGCATGGGCAAGGTCATCACGCTGGCCGATCTGGCGGCCAAGGGACAACTGGCCGGCAAGCGGGTGTTCATCCGCGCCGATCTGAACGTGCCGCAGGACGACCAGGGCAACATCACCGAGGACACGCGCATCCGCGCGTCGGTGCCCGGCATCGAGCTGGCGCTCGGTGCCGGCGCCGCCGTCATGGTGACGTCGCACCTGGGCCGTCCCACCGAGGGCACCCTGACTCCCGCCGATTCGCTGGCGGCCGTGGCCAAGCGCCTGTCCGAGCTGCTCGGCAAGCCGGTGCAGCTCGTGACCGACTGGGTGGACGGCGTTGCCGTCGCGCCCGGCCAGGTCGTGCTGCTGGAGAACTGCCGCGTCAACAAGGGCGAGAAAAAGGACGACGACGCGCTGGCGCGCAAGATGGCCGCGCTGTGCGATGTCTACGTCAACGATGCCTTCGGTACGGCTCACCGTGCCGAGGCCACCACCCACGGCATTGCCCGGCATGCGCCGGTCGCCTGTGCCGGTCCGCTGCTGGCCGCCGAGCTCGACGCGCTGGGGCGCGCCCTGCAGTCGCCCAAGCGGCCGCTGGTGGCCATCGTGGCCGGTTCCAAGGTGTCGACCAAGCTCACCATCCTCAAGAGCCTGGCCGACAAGGTCGATCAGCTGATCGTGGGCGGCGGCATCGCCAACACCTTCATGCTGGCCAAGGGCCTGCCCATCGGCAAGTCGCTGGCCGAACCCGACCTGGTGAACGAAGCCAAGGCCATCATCGACGTCATGGAAAAGCGTGGCGCCGCCGTGCCGATCCCCACCGACGTCGTCTGCGCCAAGAGCTTCGCTGCCGATGCCCAGGCGGAGACAAAGTCCGCCGATGCGGTGGCGGCCGACGACATGATCCTGGACATCGGCCCGGTCACGGCCGAGCGCCTGGCCGGGCTGCTCAAGGCTGCGGGCACCATCGTCTGGAACGGACCGGTGGGCGTGTTCGAATTCGACGCCTTCTCGCACGGTACGGAAACCCTGGCGCGCGCCATCGCGGCGTCGCCGGCGTTCTCGATCGCCGGGGGCGGCGATACGTTGGCCGCGATCGCCAAGTACGGCATCGCGGACCAGGTGGGCTACATCTCGACCGGCGGCGGTGCCTTCCTCGAGTTCCTGGAAGGCAAGGCCCTGCCCGCGGTCGCCATCTTGGAGGAGCGCGCCGCTCAAGGCGCCTGACCCTGTGGACGCACCTTCCGCTCGCGCCACGAAAATCGTGGCCACGCTCGGCCCGGCTTCCAGCTCGGCCGACACGCTGGCGCGGATGATACGCGCCGGCGTCGACGTAGTACGGCTCAACTTTTCGCATGGCACCGCGGAAGACCACGCGGCGCGCGCCGGCCTGGTTCGCGCCGCCGCCCTGGCCTGCGACCGCGAAGTCGCGATCATGGCCGACCTGCAGGGGCCCAAGATCCGCGTCGGCAGGTTTGCCGACGGCAAGGTGCTGCTCGAACCCGGCCAGCCCTTCATCCTCGACGCCGCGTGCGAGCTGGGCGATGCCGGCCGCGTCGGCCTCGACTATCCCGACCTGCCGCGCGACGTGCGGGCCGGCGACATCCTGCTGCTGAACGACGGCCTGATCCGCCTGCGCGTGATCCGCGTCTCGGGTACCGAGATCCACACCGAAGTCGTGGTCGGCGGCGAGCTGTCCAACAACAAGGGCATCAACCGCCAAGGGGGCGGCCTGACCGCGCCGGCCCTGACCGGCAAGGACATGGAAGACCTGCGCTCGGCGGTGCAGATGGGGGTGGACTACATCGCCATCAGCTTCCCCAAGAACCGTACCGACATGGAAATGGCCCGCCAGCTGGTGGCCATCGCGGGGGCGCCCACCGGCGCCCGGCCGCAGCTGATCGCCAAGATCGAGCGCGCCGAGGCCATCTCCGTGCTGGAGGAAATCATCGATGCGTCCGACGGCATCATGGTGGCGCGCGGCGACCTGGCCGTGGAAGTGGGTACGGCCGCCGTGCCGGCGCTGCAAAAGCGCATGATCCGGCTGGCGCGCTCGCGCAACCGTACCGTCATCACGGCCACCCAGATGATGGAGTCCATGATCGTCAACGCCATGCCCACCCGGGCGGAAGTGTCGGATGTGGCCAACGCCGTGCTGGACGGCACCGACGCCGTCATGCTTTCGGCCGAGACCGCGGTGGGGCGCTATCCGGTGGAGACGGTCGAAGCCATGGCGTCGATATGCCTGGAGGCCGAAAAGTCGCAGCATTTCGAGCTGGACAAGGACTTCCTCGACCAGACTTTCCAGCGGGTGGACCAGTCCATCGCCTATGGGGCGCTGTTCACCGCCCACCATCTGCGATGCAAAGCCATCTGCGCGCTGACGCATTCCGGCGCCACCACCTTGTGGATGAGCCGGCACGATAGTGCAACACCTATTTACGCGCTGACCCCGCGCGTGGCGACCCAGCGTAAAGTAGCGCTGTACCGCAATGTGCGGACGCTGCAACTGGAAGAATCGGGCGACCGCGACGCTTCGCTGCTGGCGGCCGAGAAACTGCTGGTGGAAAAGGGCGTGGCGGGGCCCGGCGACCTGGTCGTTTTCACGGTAGGCGAACCCATGGGGTCTCCAGGCGGAACCAATACTCTAAAAATCGTGCGGATAGGCCAGCACGGCTGACACCCACACATCATTTCTCATTCAGGAGTTCACAATGGCACTCGTTTCCATGCGTCAACTGCTCGACCATGCGGCGGAAAACGGCTATGGCATCCCGGCCTTCAACGTCAACAACCTGGAACAGGTCCAGGCCATCATGGAAGCCGCCGACGAAACCAACAGCCCGGTTATCATGCAGGCCTCGGCCGGCGCCCGCAAGTACGCCGGCGAGGGCTTCCTGAAGGCGCTCATCGCCGCCGCCGTCGAGTCCTATCCCCACATCCCCGTGGTCATGCACCAGGACCACGGCCAGTCGCCCGATGTCTGCAAGGGCGCCATCGCCATGGGCTTCTCCAGCGTCATGATGGACGGCTCGCTGCGCGAGGACGGCAAGACCATCGCCGACTACGACTACAACGTCGAAGTCACCCGCAAGGTCGTCGACATGGCCCACGTGCAAGGTATCTCGGTGGAAGGCGAGCTGGGCTGCCTCGGTTCGCTCGAGACCATGAAGGGCGACAAGGAAGACGGCCACGGGGCCGAGGGCACCATGACCCGCGAGCAACTGCTGACCGACCCCGAGCAGGCCGCCGACTTCGCCAAGCGCACCCAGATCGACGCGCTGGCCATCGCCATCGGTACCAGCCACGGCGCCTACAAGTTCACCCGCAAGCCCAGCGGCGACATCCTGGCCATCGACCGCATCAAGGAGATCCATCGCCGCCTGCCGACCACGCACCTGGTCATGCACGGCAGCTCCAGCGTGCCCCAGGACCTGCTGGCCATCATCCGCGAGTTCGGCGGCGACATGAAGGAAACCTACGGCGTGCCGGTCGAGGAGATCCAGGAAGCCATCAAGCACGGCGTGCGCAAGATCAACATCGACACCGACATCCGCCTGGCCATGACGGCCGCGATCCGCCAGTTCATGGCCGAGAACCCCTCGAAGTTCGACCCGCGCGAATACCTCAAGCCCGCGCGCGCCGCCGCCAAGAAGATCTGCGTGGAGCGCTACACCCAGTTCGGCACCGCCGGCAACGCCAGCAAGATCAAGCCCGTGCCGCTGACCGTGATCGCGTCGGAGTACGCCTCCGGCAAGCTCGCGCAAATCGTCAATTAAGGCATTCAACCCGCAACAAGGCAGCGTCATGTCCGCACCGCTTTACCAGTCCACCATCCGTTCCCTGCCGCTGCTGGCGCGCGGCAAAGTGCGCGACATGTACGCTGTCGGCGACGACAAGCACTTGATCGTCACCACCGACCGCCTGTCCGCGTTCGACGTCATCCTCGACGATCCGATCCCGGGCAAGGGCGAGGTGCTGAACTCGCTCACCAACTTCTGGCTGGGCCGGCTCGGCAACATCATTCCCAACCACCTGACCGGCATCGACCCCGAGTCTGTCGTCGCGGCCGACGAGCGGGACCAGGTCGCGGGCCGGGCAGTCGTGGTCAAGCGGCTCAAGCCCGTGCTGGTGGAGGCCGTGGTGCGCGGCTACCTGATCGGATCGGGGTGGAAGGACTACCAGGACACCGGCAGCGTATGCGGCATCAAGCTGCCCGAAGGGCTGGTGCAGGCGCAGAAGCTGCCGGCGCCCATCTTCACGCCCGCGGCCAAGGCGGAACTGGGTTCGCACGACGAGAACGTCAGCTTCGCGCACGTGGTCAAGGAAGTCGGCCCGCAGCTGGCCGAGCAGATCCGCGAGGTCTCGCTGCGCATCTACCAGCTGGCGTCCGAATATGCCGCCCAGCGCGGCATCATCATCGCCGACACCAAGTTCGAGTTCGGCCTGGACGAGAAAGGCGTGCTGCACCTGATGGACGAGGTGCTCACCCCGGATTCGTCGCGCTTCTGGCCGGCCGATTCCTACGTGCCGGGCAGCAGCCCGCCATCGTTCGACAAGCAGTTCGTGCGCGACTGGCTCGAGACCCAGCCCTGGAACAAGACCGCGCCCGCGCCGCGGCTGCCGCAGAACGTGCTGGAACGCACGTCCGACAAGTACCGCGAGGCGCGGGTCCGGCTGGTCGGGGTCTGATTGATCAGATCAGCGCGATCTCCAGCCTGACCGAATCCCCCCGGTATATCCCTTCCCCCACGTAGATCAGCTTGCCCGACGTGTCGATGGCGCGCCGTACGACGTGCGCCACCGGGGCGTTCAGCGGCAGCTCCAGCAGCGCGGCCATCTCGCGGTCGGCGCTGCCTATGGTCATGACCTGGTTGGCCTGCGCGATGCGCTTGCCGGCCAGCTCGTGCAGGATGGGCAGGGTGGCCTCGTGCCGGAAGCGCTTGGGCGGTCCCTGCTTGAACAGCTCGCGATCCAGGACGAAGCGCGCGGCCAGATAGGGATGGCCGTCGCGCGAGTGCAGCCGGCGCATCATCGTGTAGTGCGCGGCCGGTTCGCCTTCTCCGGCCGCGAAGGCGGGCAGTTCGTCCAGGTCACGCTGTTCCAGGACCTCGATGTCCGCGCCCTCGTGGGCCGAGATCAGGGAGGCCCAGTCGATGGCCAGCCGATGCGCGCTGCGCGCCTTGGGGGTCTTGCGGACGAAGCTGCCCTTCGCCCGGAAACGCTCGATCAGCCCTTCGTCCTCCAGCACGCCCAGGGCTTCGCGTATGGTGCCGCGCGCCACCTCGAACTGCTCGGCCAGGTCCGCGACGTTGGGGATGCGGCCGCCGACAGGCCAGTCTCCGGTAATGATCTTGTTACGGAACAGCGACGCCAATTGCAGGTAGCGCGCCATCCGGTCGAGCGTGGTATCGGCGAATGAGGACATGGGTCGAAAGCCTGGTTCGGGAGGAGCGGTCGGTGCTCCGGGGGAGACGACCGCGATTATTCCATCCCCGCCATTATCCTGCCGGCTGGCCATCACTCGGGCTGGATGTTCAGTGTCCGCGCGAGCCGGCCGAACGCCGCGATGTCGCGTTCCACCGTGGCCCGCATCTCCTCGGGCGTGCCCTGGGCCGGCTCGAAGCCGCTGTCGGCGAGTTTCGCCCGGATCGCGGGGTCGGCAAGGACCTGCCGGACGTTGAGCGACAATTGGTCGCGTACGGCCGCGGGCGCACCGGCCGGCAGGGCGAAGCCGAAGTAGGTGTGGGGAATGGTGTTTTCCTCGCCGCCGATCTCGGTGACCGCCGGAACGTCCGGCAACAGCGGAAAGCGACGGCTGCCTCCCACCAGCAGCGGCCGCACGCGGCCCTCGCGTATCGCGCCCAGTGCCGGACCGATCGTGACCAGCGCGATGTCCACCTCGCCCGCCATGGCGGCGGTCAACGCCGGCGCGCCCCCCTTGTACGGAACGTGGGTCAACTGGATGCCCAGGCGCGAGCACAGCGACTCTGTTCCCAGTTGGGTCATGCTGCCGTTGCCGAAGCTCGCATAAGTGAGCCGGCCCGGCTGCCGGCGCGCGGCGGCGGCGAATTCCTGGATCGTCTTGGCGGCCTGCTTGGAGCCCGCCACCAGCACGTAGGGACCCCAGACCGCGATGCCCACGTACGAGAAATCCTTCAGCGGATCGTAGGGCAGTTTCCGGTACAGGCTGGGGTTGATGCCTAGCGCGCCCCGGTCGACGAAAAGCAGGGTATAGCCGTCGGGCGGGGCCTTGGCCACGGCCTCGGTGCCGATCAGGCCGTTGGCGCCGGGCCGGTTGTCGACGACCACGGGCTGGCCCAGCCGTTCCGCCAGTCTCTGGGCCACCAGCCGGGCGTTGGAATCGGCGCCCGCGCCGGCGGGAAAGGGCACGATGACGCGGATGGCGCGGGTCGGGTAGGTCTGCTCCCGGCCGCGCGCGGCGCCGGCCGCGCCCAGGGCAAGACTGGCGCCGGCGGCGATGAAGGCGCGGCGGGTGATCGAGGTGTCGCGATGGTCTTGCATACGAGTGTCTCCTTCCGTGGCCGGCACCGGCCGGCGTCCCGAGGCACGCCGCGTCTGCGCGCGGTCGTGGTGAAAATCCGCGGATTACCGCGCGCGACCCCTGGCTGCGGCAATCTCCCGGTCCGACAGTCCCGCTTCGGCCAAGACCTCGGCGGTGTGTTCGCCCAGCATGGGAGGCGGATACCGGCTGGGGGGACGCCGGCCGTCGTAGCGGATCGGCCGGCTCAGCGCGCGGACCGCGCCCATTTCCGGATGCCGCAGGTCGTGGAAGCTGCCGGCGGCCTTGAATTCCGGATCTTCCAGGATGTCCGGCACGCTCAGGACCGGCGCGTGCGGCACGTCGGCGGCGCGCAGCGCGGCCAGCCAATGCGCCTGGGGCCGGGTACGGAATCGCTCCCGCAAGAGGCCGGACAGCGCCTCGAAATGGGCGATCCGCGCCCCGCGGGTGGCGAAGCGGGGGTCGTCCCGCAGTTCGGGCATCCCCACCGCCTGCACCAGTCCTTCCCAGAACTTCGCCGGTGACGAGAGCTGCAATCCGATCCGTGCGCCGTCCGCGCACTCGAACGCGAAGCTGTGCGAATAGGACGCGCGCGTGGTCGACCGCATCCGCGTGCCGTCGCGGGTATGGCTGGCAAAGAAGTCCGGCATGAAGGACATGGAGGCCTCGATCATGTTGACCTCGACCAGCCGGCCCCGTCCGCTGGCCTGCCGGGCGAGCAGCGCGCCCAGGATGCCTTGGCACGCGTACATGCCCGCCAGCTGGTCCGAGATGGTGGGGCCTCGCACCTGCGGATCGCTGGGATCCAGGAAGGTATCCAGCATGCCGCTCAAGGCCTGGCCGATGGTGTCGAAGGCCGGCTGGCCCTCGTGCCGGCTGCCGGGCAGGAAGCCGCCGATCGCGCAATAGACCAGTTGCGGCCGCCGGGCGCGCAGCGTCTTCCACCCCAGCCCCATCCTGTCCATGACGCCGGGCCGGAAGTTCTCGATCAGCACGTCCGCCGTGTCCACGAGCCGGAGCAGGGCGCCGCGCCCGGCCTCGGCGCCCAGGTCCAGCTTCACGCTGCGCTTGTTGCGGTTGAAGGCGACGAAGTTCGGACTGTACTGGCCGTCGCGGAAGGCGCGGAAGGGATCGCCTTCCGGCCGTTCGACCTTGATCACGTCGGCGCCGAGGTCGGCCAGCATCAGGCCGGCGTAGGGGCCGGTGATGAAGTTGCCCAGCTCCAGCACCCGGATGCCTTGCAGGACGTCGCCGGAGGCGGACGCGGCGTTCATTGCGTGTCCCGCCGGTATTCGCCGTAGCCGGGGCGGTAGGTCTTGTCGTCCAGGAACTGGGCCATGGCCTGTTCGCGTCCGCCCTCGGCGTCCATGAAGCGCATCTCGCGCTCCTTGGCCAGCAGGTAGTCGGCGGCCTGGTCCACGCTCATGCCGCGCACCAGGCGCAGGCTTTCCTTGATGGTACGCAGCGTCTGTGGATTCTTGCGCACCAGCGTGGCCGCCAGCTCCTCGGTGCGCGCGCGCAGCCGTTCGAGCGGCACCGACTCGGTCACCAGCCGCATCTGCGCGGCTGCCTTGCCGTCGAAGGGCTCGCCCGTCATCGCGTAGTAGACCGCGTCGCGATAGGCCAGCCCGTCGACGATGACCTTGCCGACCAGGCCACCGGGCAGGATGCCCCAGTTCACCTCGGACAGGCCGAATTGGGCCTCGTCGGCCGCGATGGCGAAGTCGCAGGCGAACAGCTGCACGAAGGCGCCGCCATAGCAGTGGCCGTTGACCATGGCGATGGTGGGCTTGGGAAAGCTGCTGAGCAGCGTCCAGCGCCATTCATGGTTGGCCAGCCGGGCCAGGTGCCGTTCCCTGGGCTTGTCGTCCAAGGCGCGGAAGAACAGGCCGATGTCCTGTCCGGCGCACCAGCTGTCGCCCGCGCCGGTCAGCACCAGCACGCGCACGGCCGGCTCTTCCGCCAGCTCCTTGAGCACGTCCACCATCTCGAAGTGCAGATCCGGGCTCATCGCGTTGCGTTTTTCCGGGCGGTTCAGCATGACCCAGCCTATGCCGTTGGCGATCTCGACTTTGACGTTCTTCAGCTGATCGAATTGCATGGTCGTCCCTTCCTGGTTCAAAGCGTGATGTAGACGTTCTTCAGTTGCGTGTAGGACACCAGCTCTTCGAAGGATTCCTCGCGGTTGTTGCCCGACTGCTTGTAGCCGCCGAAGGGCGCGGGGAAGAAATGCTTGGCCGCGTTGTTGACCCAGACGTAGCCTGCCTCGAACCGGCCGGCGGCCCGGTGGGCCGTGTCGAGCCGCGTGGTGTAGACGCCGGCGGCCAGGCCGTATTCCAGCGAGTTGACCTGCTCGAACATCTCGTCCTCGTCCGACCACTTCAGGATGGACAACACCGGGCCGAAGATCTCTTCCCGCGCGATGCGCATGTCCATGGTCACGTCGGTGAACACCGTCGGTTCGATGAAGTAGCCGCTGGCCAGCTCGGCGTCCTCGGGGTGCTTGCCGCCCGCGGCGAGGTGGGCGCCTTCCTGTTTGCCCAGTTCGATGTAATGCATGATCTTGTCGTACTGCTCGCGCGAGACGATGGCGCCCATGGTCGTGGCCTTGTCCGTCGGCAGGCCGGGACGATAGGCGCGCACGCCTTCCAGCACGCCGCGAACCACTTCGTCGTAGACCGATTCGTGCACGAACAGCCGCGTGGTCGAGCTGCACGCCTGGCCGCACCAGGTGAAGCACATGCCCGCCACGGCGCCCTTGATCGCGCGTTCCAGGTCCGCGTCGGGGTAGACCACCAGCGCGTTCTTGCCGCCCAGCTCCAGGCTCACGTGCTTGAGGTGCTCGGCGGCGCCGCGCGAGATCGCCTTGCCGGTGGCGATGCTGCCGATCAGCGTGACCTTGGGCACCAGCGGATGATCCACCAGCGCCTGGCCGCATTCGGTCCCGCCCGACAGCACGTTCACGACCCCGGCCGGCGCGATGCCGTCGATCAGTTCCATCAGCCGGTAGGCCGACAGCGGTGCCTGCACAGGCGGCTTCATGATGACGGTGTTGCCGGCAGCGACCGCCGCCGCGAGCCGGCTGGCCGTGAACATCATGGGATGGTTGTAGGCGACGATGCGGGCGCAGACGCCGTAGGGCTCGCGCACCGTCATGTCGATGACGCCTTCGCCCATGGGAATGGTGGAGCCGCGAAGCTCATAGACCAGGCCGGCGAAGTAGTCGATGAGCTGGGCCGCGATGTCGACGTCGTTCATCAGCGCGGACACGGGATTGCCGCAGTCAATGGCGTCGATCATGGCCAGCTCCTCGCGATGCCCGCGCATGACCTGGGCGATGCGGCGCAGCACCGTCGCGCGTTCGCCGGGCGCGGTGCGCCGCCACGAGCGATAGGCCTCGTGCGCGGCGCGCACGGCGGCGTCGACGTCGGCGCGGCTGGCCACCGCGCAGGGGCCCAGGTTCTCGCCGGTGGACGGGCTGAAGGAGTCGGCATAGCCGCCTTCCGGGCGGTGCCAGGCGCCGCCGTAGTAGAGATCGCGGCGCCGGGGCAGCAGTTTTTCGATGGACATGTCTTCCTCCTTGGTCGTTGTCGTCGTGTCTGGCGATGCGGCGAGGCCGCCCGGTCAGGCCGCGTCCAGGAATTTCCGCAGCACGCGCGCCAAGCCGGCGGGGTTGTCGCCGGCCAGATCATGGCTGCCCTCGATCTCCTCGGCCTGGCAGCGGGGATTGGCCAGCCGCAGCTTGTCCAGCGTGGGCGCCTCGAACATGTCGGAACGGCTGCCGCGCACGAACAGCGCCGGCACTCGCAGTTCCCTGACCATGGCCCACAGGTCCGGCCCCGGCGACGCCGGCTTGCCTTGCAGGACCTGGCGGAAGCCGTCGCGGAAATGCAGGTCGCGCTTCAGTTCGTAGCCGCCGGGTATGGGCCGCAGGAAGGCCTCGTAGCGCTTGCGGGCGGGCGCATCCGCAGGCAGGTCTGCCGGCAGCCCGTGGTAGGCCAGCGCCTCGTCCACGGAGGCGAAGACATCGGGCTGGTTGCCGATGCGCAGGGCGACGTTGCGGCGGCCGGCGGCCGCCACGTCGGGTGCGAAATCCAGGCAGGCCAGCGCCGCCACCCGGTCGGGGTACCAGTGCGCGGTGCACAGGCAGATTCGCCCGCCCATGGAATGGCCGGCGAGGATGGCGTTCGGCCATTGCAGTTGGTCGAGCACGGCGATGAGGTCGCCGGCGAAGTCGCGCAGCTCGTAGTGCCGATCGGGGCTGCGGCTGGAATCGCCGAAACCGCGCAGGTCGATGGCGACCACCTCGCGGTCGGTGGCCAGCGCCGCGGCGATGCCGATCCAGTCGTACGAGAAGTAGGACAGGCCATGCGCGATGAGGACCGGCGTGGCTCCCGGGGCGCCAAAGCGGCGGTAGAAGATCTCGACGTCGCCGCTGCGGGTGGTGCCGGTGCGATGGGTAGTCTGGGCCATGGCGGTTCCTGGTCGGTTCGTGAGCGGCGCTTCAGCCGGCGGTGACGATGCCCATGCCGGTGAGCCACTCGGGAATAATGCGGTAATAGCGCACCCGCATGGGGTGCACCTCGATTTGGCGCGCGGCCGCCGCCGCGGCGACCCAGGCCCGGATTTCGTGCCCGCCGAAGCCGGCCTTGCGGTCTATCTCGGCGTCATCGATGCGGTCCAGCGCATCGGTGTCGTAGGCGCACAGCCTGGCCATGAACGCCTCGTCCCAGTCGCGGTCAGGCGGCATGCACGGCCCCTTGCCGGCCACCAGGTCGCGTCCGGCCTGGACCACGCGTGCCTCACGCGCCGCCAGTTCTTCGGCCGAGGGCGTGTGCCGCTTGACCAGCCGCTGGGCGACGTCGTGCGGAACCTGGCGCAGGCGCGGCGTGGGAGGATCGTGCGACAGGCCGCCCGAGCCGATGATGGTCACGCGCAGGCCACGCGCGGCGAGAAAACGGCCCACGGCCTCGCCGAACAGGCGCGAACGGCGCATGGATGGGCGCGGGTCTGCGGCGCAATTGACGAAGACGGGCAGAACGTCATAGCGCGCCAGTGCGCCGGTCAGTTGCGTCAGCGAGATGGCATTGCCGTGGTCCACGCACATGTCGTAGGAAATGGCCGCATCCACGTCCTCGCGATGCAGCGCGCGGGCGCATTCCAGAGCCAGGTCGGTAGGCACGCGCAAGGGGCCGCCGGGCAATCCCCAGTCACGCGTGCCGCGCGCCGCGAGGCCCAGGCAGAACGCGGGCATCAGGTCGTAGAAGAAGCCGTTGAAGTGGTCGGGCCCGAAACTGACCACGAGGTCGGGCGCGAAGGCGTGGACTTCGCTCGAGATCGTTTCCATCTCGTCGAAGAAGGCGCGCTGGCCCTCGGGGTCGGACGCCTCGATGTCCGCCAGCATGAGCGGACTATGCGAACAGCAGATCAGTTGCACCGGCATGGGCGGCTCCTAGATGTGGACGGGATCGAGCGTGCTCGGCGCGAACAATTCGTCCACGCGCAGGTGCCGGACGGCCAGCCCCTGCTCGTACGAGTAGCGCGTCATCGCTTCCAGCGTCTTGCGGTTGGCTTCCACACCGTAAGGCCAGAAATCCCTCCCCATGACGGCCTCGGTGGCTTCCAGCTCGGCGGTCACCCACGGCAGGCCGATCTTCAGCGCCGTGACCTCACGCAGATCGCGTTCGGCGATTTCCTTGGCCTGCGCGAACGCCTTGTACAGACTGGCCGGCAGCCAGGGATGCGCGCGGGCCAGGTCCTGCCGCACGCCCAGCGCATGCATGATGGGAAACAGGCCGGTGCGGGCGAAATACGCCTGTTCGACGGCGCGGTAGTCCGGATACAGGCGCTGCACGCGCGGATGTCCCTCGGCCAGGCAGGACGGCGCGCGCGCGGAGATGACGGCGTCCAGTTCCCCGCGCGCCAGGAGACTGGAGAGCGAATGGCCTTCGGGCGCGCTTTCCAGCGGAAAACCGGGGGGAAGGTTGAGCGGGAACTTGTCCTTGCGACCGTACTGTTCCAGGCCGCCCTGGACCCAATTGATGTCGCCGGCCTCGATGCCGTACTCGTCCTTCAGGAAGCCTCGCACCCACAACACCGCGGACATCTGGTATTCGGGCAGGCCGATGCGTTTGCCGCGCAAATCGGCCGCGCCGGCGATGCCGCGGTCGTTGCGGATGTAGATGGCCGAATGGCGGAAGGTGCGCGACAGGAAGACCGGCAGGGCGGCGTAGGGCGCGATGCCGCGGGAAAGCGCGATCAGGAAAGGGCTGAAGCCGATCTCCGCGACGTCGAACTCCCCATGGAAATAGGCTCGGTGGAAACACTCCTCCACCGGCATGGGAAGGTAGTTGACCTCGCAGCCTTCGACAGTGACGCGGCCGTCCAGCAGCGGGCGGACCCGGTCGTAGTCCCAGGTGGCGATGGTGATGGGTAGGCGCGCCATGATGCTCCTGCGGTTCGATCATCGGCGCCCATTCTAGACCTGTAAAAATCAAAAGTATAGATTTTTGAGCTTTATGGGTTTAGCATCCGGGAAACGCCGGAGCATTCCATTCAAATAACGTCGGCGTGCGTCCATGAGGAGACTGTCATGCACCGATCCATCGCGCATTGCGCGCTCGCCGCCGTGTTCGTTTGCGCGCCGGCGGCGGCCCAGAAGCCCGCTTATCCCGAACGTCCCGTGCGCATCGTCGTTCCCTATGGTCCCGGCACGGCGCCGGACATGATCGCCCGGGTGGTGGGCGAGCAGCTGTCGCGCCAGACCGGCCAGTCCTTCGTGGTCGAGAACAAGCTCGGCGCGGGCGGCAAGATCGGTACCGAGGCGGTGGCCGATGCCAAGGCCGACGGTTATACGTTGCTGCTGGGCGGTAAGGATACGCATGGCATCCTGACCCACCTGTATCCGGAATGGCGCATCAAGCCGGAGAAGGATTTCGCGCCCGTCGCGCTGCTGGCCCGTATCCAGAACGTGCTGCTGGCCAGCCCCCAGCTGCCGGCGTCGAACCCGCAAGAGTTCCTGGCCTTGGCCAGGCAGAAAGAGTTGCGCTACGGCACGCCCGGCGTGGGCACCAACCTGCATCTGGCCGCTGCCTACCTGCAGGACAGCTATGGGCTGAAGCTGCTGCACATTCCGTACAGCCGGAGTTTCGCCGAGGCCCTGCCGACGCTGGCGAGGGGCGAGCTGGATCTCGTGATGGCCGGCCTGCCGCCCGCGATGCCGCTGCTCAAGGATGGCCGCATCAAGGCCATCGCGGTAACGGGCACCCAGCGATCACGGTTCGCGCCGGACATTCCCACCTTCGCCGAGTCAGGCGTGGCGGGACTGGAGTCGGGAGGCTGGTTCGCACTGTTCGCGCCCAAAGGCACGCCCCAGGTTGCGGTGGACATCTTGTCGCGGCAAGTGGCGGATGCGCTGCGCGAGCCCGCCGTGGCCGAGAAGCTGTCCGGGGTCTATGCCGATCCGGCGCCGTCGTCGCCGGCAGAGCTGGCCAAGCTGGTCGCCGATGAAACGCAGCGCTGGGGCAAGGTCGTGGCCGATACCGGGATAAAGGTGGAGTAGAGGAGCCCCCCTACGCGCTGACGCGCGCCCCCAGGGGGCGGCGCTGCGGACGGAAGGAAGGCCCATCCCCTAGCGGCTTTTGGCCGCTCCCCCTCAAGGGGGCGGCGCTGGCGGACCGGCAAAGCCGGATCCGCATCGCCCCTGGAGGGGGCACCCGGAGGGGTGTAGGGGGGCGGCCTCCCTCTAGCCTAAAACAATACCGTTGATAGTTTCCGGCGGTACTGCGAAACCAGTTCCGGTTGCGCCGAAGCCATGTCGAAGACCGCGATCATGGTCTTGCGGCCGATCTCGTCCTGGAAGCTGCGATCCCGCTTGACGATTTCCAGCAACTCGTCCATCGCCCCCGCCCATGCGCGCCGCGCGATGCGCTTGTTGGCCAGGTCGAGGCGCGCCTGCAGATCGTCCGGGTTCTGCTCGATGCGCTTCATCAGCTCGGTTTCCTCGGGCGAGTCCTGGGCCTGCTCGACGGCGTTCAGCGCGGTTTCCAGGTTGGCGTAGTGGGGGTCGGCCTTGGCCTGGGGCGTGAGCAGTTCGAACTGGGCCTTGGCATCCTCGGGGCGGCCCGTGGTGAGCAGGAGCTCGACATAGTCCATCCGCGCCGGATCGTAGGTCGCATCGAGCACGAGGGCTGCGCGCAAGTGTTTTTCCGCCGCGGCGACGTCGCCGGCCTGCATGGCCGCCATCGCCTGCTGGTGCTCCTGCTCGTGGGGCAAGGGCAGGAGGCGGTCGATGAAGGCGCGGATCTGTCCCTCTGGCAGCGCGCCGGTGAACTGGTCCACCGGCCGGCCGTTGAGGATGGCGACCACCAGCGGGATGCTGCGGGCCTGGAAATGGGCGGCCAGCTGCTGGTTTTCATCGACGTTGACCTTGACCAGCTTGAAGCTGCCGCCGTAGTCGCGTTCGAGCTTTTCCAGGATCGGGGTCAGCGAGCGGCAGGGGCCGCACCACGGCGCCCAGAAGTCGACGAGGACCGGCTTTTCGCGCGAGGCCTGCAATACCTCGCGCTCGAAATTGGCGAGCGTGACATCCATACCGGAAATCCTATGAAGCAATGAGCGAAAAAGAGATTGTGCTTCATTTTGGCGCGCGGCGGGCTGGCCGCCTCCGCGGCGCTCGGGCGGGTCAGGGCAGGGGCGGCGCCGAGGTCAGCGCGAACGTGCGCAGGTAGGCCGTCAGCCGGCGCACGCCCGGCGTCGCATGCTTGCGCGCATGGGAAATCAGGTAGAACGACCGCACCAGCCGGGGCAGCGCAGTGGGCAGCTCGACCAGTTCCCCGGTCTTGAGCATGTCGCTCACCACCCAGCGCGACAGGCAGGTGATGCCCAGCCCGCCGGCGGCGGCGCGCTTGATGGCTTCCGAGTTGCCGAACTCGATGCCCGATTTCATGTGCAGCAAGTGGGGCGTCAACGCTTCGCGTATGGTCTCGCGCGTTCCCGATCCCTCTTCGCGCAGCAGCCAGGTGGCGGCACGCAACTGCGCCGTGGAAACGAGGCCGCCGCTCGCCGGCACGATGGGGTCGCGCGCGCCGGCGACGATGACCAGCTCGTCGGCCAGCCACGGCTCGACCGTCAGCTCGGGCTGCTCGCACGGTCCCTCGACCAGGGCCAGGTCCAGTTCGAAATTCACCACCTGCGTGGCGATGGCCAGCGTATTGGCGATGGCCACGTGCGCGGTCCAGCTCGGCTGGCCGGAGCTTTCCAGGTCGCGCTGGAAGCCGGCCAGCAGCGTGGGCAGCACGTAGTTGCCGATGGTGGTGCTGGCCCCGATGCGCAGCAGGCCCACGTGTCCCTGGTCGTCGTGGGCCCAGCGTTCGATGCCGGCGGCCCGGTCCAGCAGCTCGCGTGCCTGGGGCAGCAGTTCCCGGCCGTTGTCATTGAGCACGAGGCGCTTGCCCACGCGGTCGAAAAGCGCCATGTCGAGCGCACGCTCCAGGTCGTTCAGCGCGGCGCTGGTGGCCGACTGCGACAACGCAACGGCCGCCGCCGCCGCGCTGGTACTGCCGGTGTCGGCCACGGCGGCGAAGATCTGCAATTGGCGCAGCGTCAGGCGCAAGGTTTCCATATAACTCGAATAACCAGTTTTTCCGTTTGAATATACAAAAATAAACCGTTTTACCCCGTCAAGGGCGGCGAATAGAGTGGAGGGCGTTAATTCCAGAAGTTATTAGCTTATGCCTTATTCCTCCGTTTCTCCCGCCCCGGCGCCTGCTTTGGTGCGCGGACCGGCAGGCTTCTTCCGGCAGGCGGGCCCGGGGTTGCTGCTGGCCGGCGCCATCGGGGCGGCGGCGATGATGCTGGGAGGATGGGACGTGTTCGCCAGCCGCGGCCTGAGCGCGCTGACGCTGGCCATCGTGCTCGGCATGCTGGTGGGCAATACCGTCTACCCCCGCATTGCCGCGCAGAGCGCCGCCGGCGTGGGGGTGGCCAAGCAGACCCTGCTGCGGGCCGGCGTCGTCCTTTACGGGTTGCGCCTGACGTGGCAGGACATCGGCGGCGTAGGCGTGGCGGGCGTCGCCGTCGATGCGGTGGTGCTGCTGTCGACCTTCGGCCTGGCCTGGCTGCTCGGCACCCGCGTATTCAAGTTGGACCGCGCCTCGGCCTGGTTGATCGGGGCGGGCAGTTCCATCTGCGGCGCGGCGGCGGTCATGGCCACCGCGCCGGTGCTGCGCGCCAAGCCCGACCAGGTGGCGGTGGCCGTGGCCACGGTCGTGGTGTTCGGCACGCTTTCCATGTTCCTGTATCCGTTCCTCTACGAGCTGAATGCGCAGTGGGGGCTGATTCCCGGCGGCGCGCACGGTTTCGGCGTCTACGTGGGCTCGACGGTCCACGAGGTCGCCCAGGTCATCGCCGCCGCGCGGGCGGTGGGCACCGAGGCGGCCGACACGGCCGTGATCGCGAAGATGGTGCGCGTCATGATGCTGGCGCCGTTCCTGCTGGCGCTCTCGGCATGGCTCGCCTGGGGGGGAGCCAGGAACGGCGCGGGCAGCCGTGCGGGCGAGGGCGGGGGACTGTGCATCCCCTGGTTCGCGGTGGGCTTCATCGCCATGGTCGCGTTCAATTCTCTCGTCCATTTGCCCGCGCCGCTGGTGTCGGTGGCGATCGACATCGATACCCTGCTGCTGGCGATCGCCATGGCCGGCCTGGGGCTGACGACCCACGTCGGCGCCATCCGCCGCGCCGGGCTGCGCCCGCTGCTGCTCGCCGGCCTGCTGTTCGCGTGGCTGGTGGCCGGCGGCGCGGTGATCAATCGCTTGATGGGGTAGGGGCGCCGTCGAAACCGACAGGGGCCGAAGCTCGGCTGCGGGTTAAAATCCTGTCTTTAGACGCTCGCCCGGCTCATGCGCCGGGCGCCCGCAAGGTCCCACATGTCCAGTCCTTCCTCTTCTTCCCCTTCTTCCTCTTCCGCGGCGGTGCAGGTCGGCATCGTCATGGGGTCTTCCAGCGACTGGGAGATCATGAAGCACGCCGTGGCCGTGCTCGACGAGTTCGGCGTTCCCCACGAGGCGCGGGTCGTGTCGGCCCATCGCATGCCGCTCGACATGGTGGAGTACGGCGCCGACGCCACGCGCCGCGGCCTGCGGGCGATTATCGCGGGGGCCGGCGGGGCGGCGCATCTGCCGGGGATGCTGGCGGCGCTGACGCCGGTGCCCGTGTTCGGCGTGCCCGTGCCGTCCAAGTACCTGCGCGGCGAGGATTCCCTGCTTTCCATCGTGCAGATGCCCAAGGGCGTACCGGTCGCCACGTTCGCCATCGGCGAGGCAGGCGCGGCCAATGCGGCCTTGCACGTGGTGGCCAACCTGGCTTGTACCGAGCCCGCGTTGCGGCAAAAGCTCGACGCCTTCCGCGCCCGGCAGACCGAGGCCGCGCGCGCCATGGCGCTGCCGCCCGGAGGCCAGGCATGACGGCGGGGCGCACGGTGCAGCCGGGCGGCTGGCTCGGGCTGCTTGGAGGCGGTCAGCTGGGACGCATGTTCTGTCATGCCGCACAGAGCATGGGATATCGCGTGGCGGTGCTGGATCCCATCGCCGACTGTCCGGCGGGCGCGGTAGCCGACCTGCACATCCGCGCCGACTACGACGACGAGGCGGCGCTCGCGCAGCTGGCCGAGCGCTGCGCCGCCGTCACCACCGAATTCGAGAACGTCCCGGCTGCCAGCCTGGAGAAGCTGGCCGAGCGCTGCCAGGTCAGCCCGGCCGCCGGCGCGGTGGCCATCGCCCAGGACCGCATCGCCGAAAAGGGCTATATCGCTTCGATCGGCGTGCCGGTGGCGCCGTATGCCGAGATCCGCTCCGCGGCCGACATCGACGCCGCGTCCGCATCGCTGTTTCCCGGCATCCTGAAGGTGGCTCGCCTGGGCTACGACGGCAAGGGCCAGGCGCGGGTCGAGTCGGCCGACGAGGCGCGCGCCGCGTTCGCCTCCTTCGGCGGCGTGCCCTGCGTGCTCGAGGCGAGGCTGCCGCTGGAATTCGAGATCTCCGTCGTCGTGGCGCGCGGCTTCGACGGCGAAGTGGTGACCTATCCCGTTTCCGAGAACGTGCACCGCGACGGCATCCTGGCGATCTCCACCGTGCCGTCGCCCCGGGCTTCCGCGGACATCGCACGCCGCGCCGCCGCGGCGGCGCTCCAGGTCGCCGCGGGGCTGGATTATTGCGGGGTCCTTTGCGTGGAGTTCTTCGTGCTGCCCGAGGATCGCCTGATCGTCAACGAGATCGCGCCTCGTCCCCACAACAGCGGCCACTACAGCATCGATGCGTGCGTCACCAGCCAGTTCGAGCAGCAGGTCCGCGTGCTGGCAGGCATGCCGCTGGGCGCTCCCGACTTGCTCGCGTCCTCGGTCATGCTCAACGTCCTGGGCGACATCTGGTTCCGGCGCGGCGACCAGGCGGTCGAGCCCGAATGGGGCCGGGCCTTGCAGGCGCCCTCGGCCAAGCTCCACCTGTACGGCAAGGCCGAGGCGCGGCGGGGCCGCAAGATGGGGCATGTGACCTGCCTCGGCGCGGACCGTGACGAGGCAGGGCGCAGCGCGGCGCAAGTCGCGGCCGCCCTGGGCATCGTTTTTCCGTAGTCGCCGATGAGCGCGCGCATCCTGCCGCCGACGCCCGCGGCCATCGCCGAAGCGGCCGACCTGCTGCGTGCCGGGCAATTGGTGGGCATGCCCACCGAGACGGTCTACGGCCTGGCCGCGGATGCGTCCGATCCCGAGGCCGTGGCGCGCATCTTCGCCGCCAAGGGCCGGCCCAACGACCACCCGGTCATCGTCCACGTGGCCGCCGGCGCCGACCTGTCGCGCTGGGCGGCGCGCGTTCCCGACGCCGCGCGGCGACTGATGGCGGCATTCTGGCCAGGCCCGTTGACGCTGATCCTGCCGCGCGCCCCCGGCGTGCTCGACGCCGTCACGGGCGGGCAGGATACGGTGGGGCTGCGTTGCCCTTCGCATCCTGTGGCCCAGGCCCTGCTGGCCGCATTCGGCGGCGGCGTGGCGGCGCCCTCGGCCAACCGTTTCGGGCGGGTGAGCCCGACCACGGCGCAGCACGTGGCCGGCGAGTTCGACCAGGCCGTGCCGGTGGTGCTCGATGGCGGACCGTGCGAGGTGGGCATCGAATCGACCATCGTCGACGTCTCCAGCGACATCCCCATCCTGCTGCGGCCCGGGCACGTATCGGCCGTGGCCTTGTCCGCGGTGCTCGGCACCGCCGTTCTCACGCGGGCGCAGATGGACGAACGGCGCTCGGTGCCGCGCGTGTCGGGATCGCTGTCGGCGCATTACGCGCCCCGCACGCCGCTCAAGCTGGCCGATGCCGCCGTGCTGGCGGCTGAAGTGGCTGCCGCGCGCGCCCAGGGTCGTTCGGTGGGCGTCTGGTCGTCGCGCGATCCCGGCGGGGCCACCGTCTGGGTCCAAGCCCCCAGCGAGCCCGAACGATATGCGCAGGCGCTCTATGCCACGCTGCGTGAACTCGATGGCCGCGGGTTGGACTTGCTGCTGCTAGAGAATCCGCCCGCGGCGCCGGCCTGGTCCGCGGTGCGGGACCGTCTTGGCCGCGCGGCCGTGGGATCGGGGGCGGGCTAGGGCCTGAACGGGCCCTGGTTCCTCACGGCTGCTTGCGCGCGTAGGCGAACCACGCCGCCGACTGCGCGCTGTTGGTCGCCATGATCAGCAACAGTGGCTCCTTGTTCTGTTCCGTCAATCGCATCGCCACGCCTTGCATGCTCGTGCCTGCGTGCTGGCTCAGGCAGTTGGTGGCGTTGCCGAACGAAAAGGTCGTGGTGGCGTAGTTTTTGCCCGACGAGGCCTTGGCCAGCGCGCCGCTGATGTTGCAGGTGTCAGGCCGGCCGCTGATCTCGGACCTGGCCTCGAAATCGCCGTTGGCCTGGATGGTGAAAGTCACGCGGGAGCTGGCGCTGTCGCGACCCTGCCAGGTGCCGGCATAGGCGGCGAGGTCGAAGGCCTCGTTGTACTGGCCGTTGAACGTCGAGGTGAAGGTCACGTTCTGCCCGAGGTTGCCGTCGAAGCTGGCGCCGCTGGCGACGGTGCCTGTGATGTTCGCGGTTTCCGCCGTGGTGTCCCCGGTGCCGAAGGTCTTGCCGGTGCCCGAGTAGGCCTTGCCGTTGAGCGAGCCGGTGCCGCGCGTCAGGCGCCGTACCTGGCTGAAGTTCTCGCTCCAAGACATGGCCCACAGTTCGTTGGTGGGCGTGACCAGCATGTGCATGGATAGCGTGTCGCTGGTGATGTTGCCCGCCCAGATGCCCTGGGCATCGCTGTTGCCGCCCCCGCCCCCCCCGTCGCCCCCGTCTTCCTCCGGCGAGCCGAAGTAGCCGCCGTTGCAGGCGGCGAGGGACAGGGTGCAGAGCAGAGCGAGAGCGAAGCGACGATGCATGGAAAGCCCGGCGGAAAGGTTCTAGGAAGCGGGAGTCTTGCGCGAACGCTGCGGCGTGAGGTCGAAGCCTCCCGCATGGAACACCAGCGGCATGGCGTCGGTATGACCGCAGCGCTCGACCTCGCCCACGAAGATGCAGTGATCGCCTTCACGGTACCTGCTGCGGTTATAGCATTCGAACCAGGCCGTGCAACCCTCCAGCAGCGGCGCGCCGTTGCCTCCCGGCCGCCAGGGGAACTGGGCGAAGCGGTCGGTCGCATTGCCGCGGGTGGCGAAACGCTTGGCCACCTCGAGCTGGTCGGCGGCCAGCACGTTGACGGCATAGTGGCTCGCGGCGTCGAGAATGGGCAGCGAGCCCGAGGTCAAGGACAGGCTCCACAGCACCAGCGGCGGCGCCAGCGAGACCGAGTTGAACGAACTGACCGTCAGGCCGATGGGCCGCCCGTCGGGCCCCATGGCCGTGACGACCGTCACGCCCGTGGCGAAGCGGCCCAGGGCCGAGCGGAACGCGGTGGAATCGAAATCCGGGAGAGCTGCAGGCATCCAGGGGAAGGGGCTGACGCACCCAGGTCGCTGGTTGCGCGGCTGACGTTGCTGTAAAGCCTCATTTTATCCGGGTGGCGCCAGGCGTGCTGCGATTTCCCGTGCCAGCAGCTCGAGCGTGAGCGGCGCGCTGCCCTCGGCCTTGTTATTGGCGACGATCCAGGCTGGCTGACCCGCGGCGTGCGCGGCCCGGGCCGCTTCGGCCAGTACCCGGCGCGTTTCCGGATCTTCCACCTGTATCTTGTCGAAAGGCGAGAAGCGCGCCTTGGCGGCCTCGTAGCGCTGTCCCGCGAGCAGGCTCCACCGCACGACCAGCGGGCCCGGACCGGTGGCCGCCACCGCCTGCATCTGGCGGGCCGCCGACGGCATGCGCGCATGGATGGCCACGCAATAGCGCACCCCTCGTTCGGCCAGCATTTTCATCATGCGCGGCGTGACCACCTGCGGATCGCGGAACTCCACCGCGTAGAACGGCTGCTCGTGGCCCCGGGAGGCCGGCAGAGGGGGAAGCGCGGCAAGAAAGGCCGACAGACGCGCCACCCAGCCGGCAGGATCGGCCAGGATCTCGGGCGGCAGCGGCGAAAACTGGAACACCAGGGGTCCGGCTTTCGTTCCCAGGCCCTCCAGGCACGGGGTGACGAAATGGTCCGTGGCCAGGACCGGGTCGAGGAAGCTGGGATTGGGACCTGCCGGCACGCCGCGGTCCTCGCGCAGCACCGCGTCGGTCACCAGGTTCGGCGCCTTTACGACGAAGCGAAAGCCGGCCGGCACCTGGCCCGCATAGTGGGCGTACTGTTCGGCGGTCAGCGGCGCGTAGAAAGTACGGTCCAGGCTGACGCTGTTGAGCAGGGGGTGGGACGAATAGGCCGGCAGGCCTTCGCGAGAGAGCAGCGATTCGCTCGCCTTGGCGCCGTAGACGATGCCGTTCCAGCCCGAGAATGCCCAGGACGAGGTGCCCAGGTAGACCTCGGGCGGCATGGCGGCGCCCAGCTGCCGCAGCCCGGCGGGATGCTCGGCCGCCGGCACGGTCTTGGCCTTGCCCTTGGCGGCCGGCTTGGCCGCAGCGGGCGCGTCGTCGAAAAACGAGCCCTGGCCGCCGGCCGTGTCGGGCGGTACGCTCGCGCCCGGAGGGCGGTCCTGCGAGGCCATGCCAGGCTCAGGGAGCCAGGCGCACGATGCGCCAGCCGCCTTCGGGCACGGGACGATAGACCAAGCGGTCGTGCAAGCGGGACGGCCGGCCCTGCCAGAACTCGATGGCGTCCGGCACTACGCGGTAGCCGCCCCAGTGCGCCGGCCGCGGAGGATGTTCGCCCAGTTCGGCCCGCAAGCGCGTCTCGCGTTCTCGCAGGACTTCGCGGTCGGGGATCTCTGCGCTCTGGTCCGAGGCCCAGGCGCCGATGCGCGACCCGAGCGGCCGGCTGTGGAAGTAGGTATCCGATTCCTGTTCGGACGTGCGCTCCACGCGGCCTTCGATGCGGACCTGGCGTTCGTGCGCGGGCCAGAAGAACAGCAGGCTGGCGTAGGGAAGATGGGCGAGGTCCCGGCCCTTGCGGGACTGGTAATTGGTGTAGAAGACGAAGCCCCGTTCGTCGTAGCCCTTGAGCAGCACCGTGCGGGCCGCCGGCCGGCCGCGTTCGTCCACGGTGGCCAGCGCCATGGCGTTGGGGTCGGGAAGTTGGTCGGACACGGCGCGGCCGAACCAGGCGCCGAACAATTCGAACGGCGAGGCGGGCGCGTCGGCCTCCAGCAGGGCGCCTTGCTGGTAGTTCTGGCGAATGTCGGCGATGGACATGATCGAACGCGAAGAAGAAATTCCACCCATCACTATACCGGGTTGCGGGGGGCGGCCTCGTGCGGCGCGGTCAGCCGCCGCGCGAGCTGGTCCAGGCGCCGGTCGCGGATGCCATGGGCGCGCAGCGCCCGCGCCGTATCGAGCACGTAGTCCACGCAGGCGCCGTAGCGGCCATGCGCGCGGCGGATCGCCGCCAGTACCTCGGCCTCGGCAAGGCCGCCGGCATAGCCGGATCCTCCCCGGTCGATGACGAAGGCCAGGCCCTCGACGGGGCCCGTGGCCGTATCACAGCGCAGCCAGCGGGGCAGGTAGGAACCCATCATCATCTCGCGCTCCCACAGCGCGGCGAACACGTCGTCGACGTCGGCGGCAGCCAGGCGCAGCGCGACCCCGCGGCAGCTGCCGCCCCGGTTCAGCCCGAACACCAGGCCCGGCGAAGCCAGCGTGCCGCGATTGATGCGGGACCACAGGCACAGCGAGCGGTGGTAGCCACGCACCGTGGCCATGCGGCGTTCCTGCACGGGAAAGTCGGCTTTCCAGATAAGCGAGCCGTAGGCGAAAAGCCAGACGTCATCGCGCCGGTTCCAGTCGCGCAGCGCGGTTTCGATGGACGCCTGGCGCTCGGCGGCGGTGAGGAGCAGCGGGGCGTATTCCGGCGGAAAGGCGGCGAGGGACAAGAGTGCGCAAGCAGGGGGAGGGCTTCCATTCTATCGCCGGCGCGGGATATTCGTCCAAATCCGGGATTTCACTCGTTTTCCATTTGCAATCGATAGCATGCATAATGCTATCGATTGCAAATGGAAGCCAACGACATTCCAATCAAAGTTGGGGGAAACATGGAACGCAGAGCCTTCATGAAAACAGCCGTCGGTGCGGCGGCGGCCTGGCCGGCCCTGGGCGCAGCGGCGCCAACCGGCCCGGCCGCGCGGAGGGACTTCGTCATTCGCGGCGGCTATGTGATATCGATGGATCCCCGGCTCGGCGACCTGCCCATGGCGGACGTGCTGGTCATCGACGGGCGCATCGCGGCGGTGGGCCGGCACCTGCAAGCGCCGGCCGGCGCCGCCGTCCTGGACGGCACGGGCATGCTGGTGTCGCCGGGATTCGTGAACGGCCATATCCACCTGGCGCAGACCATGCAGCGGGGCATATCGACCGAACACACCTTTGCCGACTACTACAGCACGCTGGTGCTCAAATATTCCAACCGGATGAGCCCCGAGGACGTGCGGCTGGCCGAATACGTGGGCGCGCTGGAACAGATGGCGCTCGGCACCACCACCTTGATGGACTGGAATCGGGAGGCCATGACGCCCGACCACGCGGAAGCCGCCGTCGACGGCCTGCTCGAATCCGGCGTGCGCGCGATCTTTGCCTATACCATTGCGGCCCGCACGCCCCAGGGGTCGGATGCGCCGCTGCGCCGCATGGTCGAGCATGCTCGTTCGCTACGGGTCGGCCGGCTGTCGTCCGAGGACGGCCGCGTGGCGTTGGGCGCCTGCCTGCCCGGTCCCGACTTCATGCCGCTCGAACCCGCCTTCGCCGACATGAGGATGCTTCGCGAATTGGGCGTCCTCACTTCCTTCCATTGCGGCGCGCCCATCTATGCGCAGCGCAAGAAGCGCCTGATCGCCACGCTGGCGCAACAGGGGCTGCTGGACGGCAAGCTGCAGCTGGTGCACGCCAACGAGCTCGACGGCGACGAATTCCGGATGGCGGCGGACCACGGCGCCTGCATGGTCTGCACACCCGAGGCGGAACTGCATTGCGGCCATGGCCACCCCGCCATCTGGAAGGCGGCGCGGGCGAAGCTGCCCGTCAGTCTGGGCACCGACATCCCGTCGGCGTTCGGCGGCGGCATGATGACGCAGATGCGCGTGGCGCTGGCGGCCGAGATCGCCCGCCTGAACGCCGAGTCTTTTGCCGCGACCGGCAAGGCCCCCGCGACCAAGGCGGTTTCGGCGCGGGACATGCTCGAACTGGCCACGATCGCCGGCGCGCAGGCGCTGGGCCTGGGCGACCTGACCGGCTCGATCACCCCGGGCAAGCGCGCCGACCTGTTGCTGATCCGCAGCGACAGCGTCGCGACGGCGCCCATGCTGGATCCGGTGGGAACGCTGGTCTTGCAGGGTACGCCCGCCGACATCGACACCGTGATCGTCGACGGCCGGGTAGTGAAGGCGGCAGGTCGCCTTACCGACGCCCGGGCCGAGCTGGCGGCCCGTCAACTGCGTCAGCGTGCCCTGCAGATGGTGCAGCGGGCGCAGCAGGCGTGATGCGGGGCGGCGGCCGGTTGAACAGCCCGCCCGCGAACAGGCATGCCGCCACCGTCCAGAAGGGCAGGCCCAGGCCGGCCATGGCGCTGAGGCTGCCGAAGGCAAGGGGGAGCACGAACTGTCCGCCGTTGATCGTGGCCATTCGCAGCCCCAGTGCCTCGGCCGCCCGGCCCGGCGGGGCGTGGGCATGGAGCAGTGCCAGGAGGCTGGGTTGGCCGCTGCCCAGGGCCAGGCCCAGCAGGAAGGCCAGCATGATGAGGACGGGAACCTCGCGGAAGAACGGATACAGCACGTAGACCGCGCTGGCGGTGAACATGGCGGTGCGCAGCAGCGTCCACGGCGCGATCCGCCGCTGTATCCACGGCAGCATGATGCGGATCACGAATGTGGCCACCGCGAAGGCCGACAGAATGATGCCTATGGTCGTGGCGGACAGCCCGATGGCGGCGCCGAAGATGGGCACCATGAAGGAGTTCAGGTCCCAGGCTCCGGACAAGAGGGCGGTGGCGATCAGGACCCGGCGCAGGATGGGACTGGCCAGCAGGTCGCCCACTTGTTCCCGGGCGGCGTGGCGGGCCGTGCCCGCGGCGCGAGGCAGGCGGCGCTGCTGTTTCAGCAGGACGCCCAGCGCGAGGAGCTGGCACAGCAGCAGGACGCCGAACGCCCAGCGGAATCCCAGGTGATCGATCGAAAGCCCGGCAACCAGGGGCCCGCCGAACCCGGAGATCGACAAGGACAGCGACAGGCGCGAGAAATTGAGGATGCGCCGGTCGGGCGTCGCGTACACGCCCATCACGTTCTGCACGGCGATCTGGAACACCATGCAGCCGATGCCGGTCAGGCAGCTCGACACGAACAGCACGCGCGTGTCCTGCAGCGCGAAAGGCAGCAGGCTTCCGGCGATGAGCAGGGCGGCGCCGATACGCATGGGCCGGCGCGCGCCGATGTGATCGACCCAGCGGCCGGCATGGACCGAGAGCAGCATGGGCACCAGCGCGAACAGGGCCATGAGCACGCCCACGGTGAAACTGGATGCGCCCTGCGCCAGCGCGCCCAGCGAGACGGTCACGCGTCCGCCGGTCAGCGCGATGTGAGTGAGGATAGCCAGCGCGCAGAAGACGGCGACGCCGCGTTCGTCGAGCGGCGCGGATTGCGGCTCGGCGGTGATGGCGTCCTGGCGCGGCGGCGGATGGGGCAAGATGGGTGCGGCGGAGAGTGCCGCCGTGGTCTCGCGGCGGCTTTTGATTTGGCATCATTCTAACGCCGCGCGACGCGTACGGCCATGCGGCGGGCCGGGATCTTCGCCGCATCGGCCGCCCTGCTACTATCGGGGCGTTCTTGCCCTCACGGCCCGGCGCCGTATTTTCCATGCGTCCATCCCGTTCTTTCCGCAGGCCCCCGTCATGAGTTGCGACATCGATACCGAACGCCGGTTCGGCGGCCTCGATCGCCTGTACGGACCGGGCGCGCTCGATGCGCTGCGCGCCGCGCGCGCCACGGTGGTTGGACTGGGCGGCGTGGGGTCGTGGACGGCCGAGGCCCTGGCCCGCTGCGGCATCGGCACCCTGACGCTGATCGACCTCGACCACATCGCCGAGTCCAACATCAACCGCCAGGTCCATGCCCTGGGCCGCACGCTGGGCCAGGCCAAGGTGGAAGCCATGGCCGAGCGCATCCGCGACATCAGCCCGCATTGCGCGTTGAACCTGGTGGACGATTTCCTCGACCCGGACAACGCCGCGCGCCTGCTGGCCGATCCGGGCAGCGTGGTGGTGGACTGCACCGACCAGGTGGCGGCCAAGATCGCGATGATCCTGCATGCCCGGCGCATCGGCGCGCCGCTGGTGGTATG
>Ga0182746_1001094_pt1 | contig 27859 bp, 28 predicted proteins | sample eDN3rd30CBELigOP_FD_128881 | JGI IMG/M metagenome (GOLD analysis project Ga0182746, IMG submission 128881) | Enriched Organic Plus compost microbial communities from Emeryville, California, USA - eDNA 3rd pass 30_C BE-Lig OP (version 2) (version 2) ... | reverse complement strand
TATTCCGCCAGTTTCGGCTTGAAGCGCTCGCAGATCGTCTTCTTGGCCTCGGCCTCCCCGTGCAGCGTCTCCCACTGCTTCAGGTACTCGCCCTTCTTGGCGCGAAACTTGGCGAAAACCTTGCGCAGCGACGTCGGATCGACGCACGAGCTCACGGCCACCCAGGCGCGGCGCTGCAAGTTGAGCTTGGTGCCGCAGAATTCCTGGAGCGCATCGACCGTGGCGTATTCGTCCACGAGCTTCCAGAGGTTGGTCTGCTCGGCCTTGCTCATGTCGCCGATGCCGAGCTTGACGAGCGTAACGCCGCCCTCGAGCGTGGCCCGCGATTGCGCAGCCGCGCCGCCGGCAACGGCAATGCAGAAAGCGGTAAGGAGCCAGCCGGTCGGCCCGAGCATGCGCCCGACGGAATGCATAAGCGACGGCACTGGTGGTTCCCCGTATTGTCAGACTGCGAAGCACCGGATGCTAGGATGCCGGTTTGCCCCGGGCAATATCCCTCGGCGCTCGCCGCGTTTTTTCAGTGTGAGCGATGCAAGCAGAACGCGATCACCTCCTGCATGGCCGCTTTCTCCGGCCGGTCGGGAAAGATCGCCAGGGCGTCGTGGGCGATCGCCCCGTAGGATCGGGCCCGCTCCATGGTCGCATCGAGCGCCCGGTGCTGCTTCATGAGCGAGATCGCCCGTTCGAGATCGCCGTCCTTTATCTCGCCCTCGGCGATGGTGCGCTTCCAGAAGCCGCGCTCCTCCTCGCTGCCCCTGCGGAACGATAGAATCACCGGCAGGGTGATTTTGCCCTCGCGGAAATCATCGCCCGTCGCCTTGCCGAGGTTCGCGCTGTCGCCGGAATAGTCGAGCGCATCGTCGACGAGCTGGAAGGCGAGGCCAAGGTTGCGTCCATAGGCGCGCAGCGCCATCTGCTCCGCGGCGGGACGGTTGGCGATGGCCGCGCCAACCTCGGCGGCGGCCGAGAACAGTGCCGCGGTCTTGGCATTGATGATGGCGAGGTATTCGTCCTCGGTCGTGGTGGTGTTGTTGGCGGCGGCGAGTTGCATCACTTCGCCTTCCGCGATGACCGCGGCGGCGTTCGAAAGGATCTTCAGCACCGGCAGCGAGCCGACATCCACCAGCATGCGGAACGCTTGGCCGAGCAGGAAATCGCCCACCAGCACGCTCGCCTGGTTCCCCCAAAGCATGCGCGCCGTCTTCTTGCCGCGCCTCAGGCCGCTCTCGTCGACCACGTCGTCGTGCAGCAGCGTCGCGGTGTGCATGAACTCGATCGCGCTGGCGACGCGTATGTGTCCCGCGCCCTCGGAATCGCACAGCCGGCAGGCGGCGAGCGCCAGCATCGGCCGCAGCCGCTTGCCGCCGGAATCGATGAGGTGATGCGCCAGCTCCGGGATCAGCTCGACATCGGAAACGTGCTTGTCGAGGATGATCCGGTTGATGGCCTCCATGTCGCCCGCCACGAGGTCGAGAAGCGGCTGCAGGCTCGCCGGAGGGGTACGGGCGGCATCGAGGGGGATGATCTGTGCCAATGACCTGTTTCCGAGTTGATTTCTTGGAAATGGTATAGCGTCGGCAAGGGGGGCAATACCAAGCAAACTTTGCCGCAAGGCTCCGCCCGGGCTACTTTACCCGCATGCGCGATCTCGTGACGACGAACGACCCCGTGCTTCTCAGTTATTTGTTGGTGCTGCTGCAGGATGCGGGCATCGAGGCTGAGGTATTCGACGGCAATATGAGCATTGTCCAGGGCACGCTCGGGGCAGTGACCAAGCGCTTGGCGGTGCCCGAGGACCGCTGGGATGCCGCGCGCCGCCTGCTGATAGAGGCTGATCTCGGTCAGTGGATGGTAAAGCCATGAGCGGTGATGCTGCAACCCGCGTCCCGTGCCGCAGAGCCTTCCGCACAGAGGTTGCCCGCTGAAGGCGAGATTTATGGATCCCGATACTGCAATAGGGAGGATGCCGGCCGGCGCCGCAGGGCTGACGGACGATGCGTTTCTCGGTGGCGCGCTCTCGATCCTGCAACTGCGCTCCGGCTATCGCGCGGGGCTTGACGCGGTGATGCTCGCCGCCGCCATTCCGGACGCAATGGGGCGCCCGCTGCGCGTGCTCGACATCGGCGCGGGCGTCGGCACCGCGGGACTGTGCGTCGCGCGCCGTCTGCCGACGGCCGAGGTGGTTTTGCTCGAGCGGGAAAAGCAGCTCGCGGAGATCGCCGCGGAGAATATCCGTCGCAACGGTCTTACTGCGCGCGTGCGCGTCGTGGCGGCGACGGTAGGCGCCGCGCCCGCCGAGCTGCGCGCGAATATGCTCGCCGATGAGAGCTTCGACCACGTCATCGCAAACCCGCCCTATCACACGACGGGCGCGGGCACCCGTGCGCCCGATGCGCTGAAAGCCGGCGCGCACGCGATGGATGGCGAGGAGCTCGAGCGCTGGGCGCGTTTCATGGCGCGCATGGCGATGCCCGGCGGTGCGGCGACGATCGTGCACAAGGCCGATGCACTCGCGTGCGTGCTAATGGCGCTCGGGGCCCGCTTCGGCGCGTTGAGGATCCTGCCGCTCCATCCGCGCCCCGATGCGCCGGCAAGCCGCGTGCTCGTGCAGGGTATAAAGGGCAGCAAAGCGCCGTTGCGGATATTGCCCGGCTTCATACTGCACGGCGAGGGCAACGGGTTTACCGGCGCCGCACAGGACATCCTGCGCAACGGCGCCCCGCTGTCGCTGACAGGCGCGCGTTAGCAGCGTAGCTGGCGGCGCCCGTCCCGATGGCCTAAAACTCTCCGCTCCGCCTATTACCAGTCTGTCAGCGAGGCCTCTGCATGTGGTTTTTCGGCCAAGGTCCAGTCGTTCCGGTGCTGCGCTTTTCAGGTCCCATCGGCATGGCGACGCCGTTGCGTCCGGGTCTTTCCATCGCCCATTCCGCCGTCGCCATCGAGAAGGCGTTCAGCCTTTCGAAGTGCCCAGCCGTTGCTGTGGTGATCAACTCGCCCGGCGGATCGGCCGTGCAATCGAGCCTGATGTTCCAGCGCATGCGCAAGCTGGCCGAGGAAAAAAAGAAAACGATCTACACCTTCTGCGAGGATGTCGCCGCGTCGGGCGGCTATTACCTCGCCCTCGCGGGCGATGAGATTTACGCCGATGCCTCGTCCATCGTCGGCTCGATCGGCGTCATCTTTTCCGGCTTCGGCTTCGATAAGGCGATCGACAAGCTCGGCATCGAGCGGCGCATCTACACCGCGGGCGACATGAAGGATGCGCTCGATCCCTTCCGTCCCGAGCGCGCAGCGGACGTGGAACGCATCAAGAGCGTCCAGCGCGACGTGCACGATGTTTTCATCGGCGTCGTGAAAGAAAGACGCGCCGGTCGCCTCCGGAGCAGCGACGCCGAGCTCTTCTCCGGGGCGTTTTGGTCGGGGCCGAAGGCGCTGGAGCTGGGCCTCGTCGACGGCATCGCCGATGTGCGCGGAAAGATGCGCGAAATCTACGGCGACAAGGTGCGCCTCAAGGTGGTGCCCCTCGACCGGGGCGGGATTTTGGGGCGTTTGCGGCGTTCTCCGGCCACGACAGGTTACGAGGAATTAACTGGCGGTAGGCTTGCCTTTGCCGAGGATGTCATATCGGCCATCGAAGCTCGGGCATTATGGTCGCGCTTCGGTCTCTAGGATTTGCCAGCGTTCGCGTAGTTGGCAGCGTGATTGGAGAGAGTGACAATGATGCCCCATGTCATTGCCGCGGTACTCATCGGAGCCGGCATTGCGGCCGGCATGAAGTGGTTCGCCCGGGAGGTGGTGCGCACGGCAGACGCTCGCGCCGCCCAGGAGCAGGTCGTCAACGGTCCGCTGGCGACTGTGCCGAAGGACCTTGGCGCGCTCGTGTGGGATGCCGACGCCGGAGTCTACCGGCCGAGCGAGCACGACAGCATCTGACGCGCGCGTCGCCGCAAACTTGCTTCCGGCCCGCCACTCTCACGCTCGGGCTTGTACACCCCTACGCCAATCGAAAGGAACGCTATGGCCGCGCCCGATTCTGCCTTGCTCGCTGATATCGACAACCGCATCGCCATTCTGCGCGACAACCTGCGTGAGCTTGTCGAGCAGGCGGCCGCCTATTCTGGCGCGGCCGATGACAGCCTTATATCTGACCGTATCGCCGATCAGCAGGCGAAGCTCGATGCGCTGCTTGCCGAGCGCGACCGGCTGACGAAATAGCCAGCCGATCCGCGCCACGCTGTTCAGGCGTTGGACGAATATTTCATCAGAGCGATGCCGCTGACGATGAGGAGCGCCGCAGCAACGCGCGGCACCGTTATCTCTTCGCCAAGCACGACGACGCCGACGCAGAACGCACCGATCGCGCCGACGCCGGTCCACACCGTATAGGCGGTGCCGAGCGGAAGTAGGCGCATCGCGTATGCGAGCAGGCCGATAGAGGCCGCCATCACGGTTATTGTCATGATCGAAGGCACGAGGCGCGTGAAGCCGTGAGACTGCTTCATGTAGAAGGCCCATACGACCTCCAGCACACCCGCAACGAATAAGGCGATCCAGGCCATCTGGCCCCTCCTCGATTTGAAGAGCCGGGCCGTCCCGGACATTGCACCCCTGCCGAGTGCAGGAGACGAGGGCGTGGCCTCGTCCCCTGATCTAAGCCCCCTGGCTGTGAGGTCAAGCGGGCCCTTTGGCGCACAGAAGATACAAGTTGCGCGCGCCGGGTATATCTATTGCTAACCCTATCCGGCAGTTTTCCCGGCGTCTCACGCGCGCGGATCATCCGCATCGTTCGGCTCGCTGAAGCGCAGCTTGTTTCCGAACGGATCGCCGACCTGCATCAGCTTCGCGTCCCACACCGCGTCTTCCAGCCCGGGCTTGTAATACCTGTAGTCCTTCGCGATCAGTTCGGCGTGGTAAGCGGCGATCCCGCGCATCCAGATGAAGACCGTCGAACCGGGACTGGCATCGCCGTGGTGCTCGCTGAGATGCAGCCTGAGGCCCGCCCGCGAGACCTGCGCATAGAGCGGAAAGTTGTCGCCGAAGCGGTGCTCCCAGTCGATCGTGAAGCCGAGGAAGTCGACGTAGAACTCCTTCGCCTTCTCCACCGAGAAAATGCGCAGGATGGGTATGGCGTCCGAGAAGCGGATTTCGCCGCCAGTACGCTTTGCGCCTTCCGCCGCTTCGATCTTGGCGGCGAGCACGTTCCAGTTCGGCGCCGCGAACTGGCGCGCGACGATCTCCAGGCATTCGGCGTGGGTGAGCGTCGCGTTCTTCTCGGCGAGAGCTTCGCGCAGCGCGCGTGCCATCGCCTTGGCATCGGTGAATGTGCGCATATCGATCCTTTAGCGTTGCCGGCGAACGAGAAAGATCAGCGCTTGCATTGCCGACCCGTCCGCCTTGGCAGCCGAAGGATCAAAGTGTCGAAGGATGCATTCACCTAACCCGAAAGGGCGCAAGCGGCGGGCTGCATCGGCCCTGCCGCAGCCTAGGGTCAGCGCCTTGCGCGCGTCAATACGCCAGCGCGGCCCATTACGGTATGCTGAGCTGGTAGGTGTGCGACAGCCAGCGGTACCCACCCTCCGGCCGGCGCTCGACATAGCCCAGCGACGGGAACGGCATGTGGTAGCCCTGCACGGGAATACGGTCCGTCGCCGCCATGTCGTAGATCCGTTTGCGCGTCTCGACGCCCTGCGCCTTGTCGGAATCGAACACGCAGTGCCAGTCCGGCCGCGCCAGCGAGGCCACCTGATGGTGCGCGCAGTCGCCCCAGAAAAGCATGTTCTTGCCGTCGCTTTCGAGCATGAACGCCAGATGCCCCGGCGTATGCCCCGGCGCGGCGAGCGAGCGGATGCCGCTGACGACATCATCGCCCGGCTTGATGAAGGTGATGCGGTCCCGCACCGGCACGACGTTGGTGCGGAACACGTCCGCCATGAGCTTGCCGAGCTCGCTGGTGTGAATGCCTTCCTGCGTCCAGTGATCGTACTCGGTGCCCGCTATGACGTAACGCGCATTGGAGAACAGCGGCTTGCCGCCTTCCATGATGCCGCCGACGTGGTCGATATGGCCGTGTGAAATGATCACCACATCGATCTGCTCCGGCGTGAAGCCGGCGGGCGCGAGCTGCGCTGCAAGCCATCCGCCGTCCGGCCGCTTCACGAACCCGTTGGCGCCGTTGCCCGTATCGAAAAGGACGAGCTCTTTGCCGGTGTTGACGACCATCGGCGTGAAGCCCGGCTGGTATGTTTTGGGCGGCAGGAGATTGTCGATCATCAGCTTCTGCACGTCCGCCTCGGCCGCGTTGGCGCCGATGATCGGAAACGGCCCGTCGATGAAGGCATCGGCGTCCGGCAGCATGGTCAGCTCGAACGAACCGAGCTTGAAGCGGCGCCAGGTGGATGCGCCTAGTCCGAGCTTAGGCGCCGAGGCTAGAGCCGCGGAGGGGAGCAACCGGGTGGTGAGAGGCAGCGCGGCAAGCCCTGTGGCGGCTCCCAGCAACCCCCTGCGGGAAATCTGCATTGCCCCGTTGCGGGCCCCGTGCCCGTTCAGCTTCTCAGCCATTGCCACTTTGTCCATCCTCTGCAACCTTGCCGGCGTCCCACTCAGCAGAGGATAGCGATGGCCATTCGGGGCACCTTGAACGAACGTGCTGCGGCGCCGCCGGCGTCTTCGGCCAGCCTTTGGCACGTCGATGCCGGCTGGGCGATGTTTGCCGGCCCGCTGCATCACAATGCGCCCCATGCCCACAGCGCCGCCGTCTACATCGCCGGTCTCTATGGAACGTTCCGGCTCCGTATCCGCGATGGAGACTGGGTCGTCTGCCGTAGCGCCGTCATCCGCGCGGGAACACCGTACGAGTTCGACGTGGCGGGCGATCCGCTCGGCGTCTTTTATCTCGAGCCCAATCTTGCCGGAGCAGACGCGCTCGCGGTGCTCACCGGCAGCAGCGAGGAAATCGGCGGCGCCCTTGTCGGGCAGCGCGATCGTTCCCCGCTGCGTGCCTGCTTCGAGCGCCATTCCGGCACCGGCGAGACACACCGCTCGATGATCGAGCTGTTGCAGTATGGCCGTTCGCGTGCGTATCGCAGCATCGATGCGCGCATCACGCGCGCCGTCGAGCAACTGCAGAGCATCACCGCCGAGCCATGCTCGACTGTGTTGGCTGCACAGGCTGCGGGGTTGTCGGTGTCACGCTTCCAGCACGTGTTCACCGCCGAGGTCGGCGTGCCATTCCGCCGTTATCGGCTTTGGCAGCGCCTGCGCGTCGCCATCAAGGAAGCGGTCGCCGGTGCAACTCTGACCGAAGCTTCGCACGCTGCCGGCTTCGCCGATCAGGCGCATTTCTCGCGAGCGTTCCGCTCCGCCTTTGGCGCGCCGCCCTCGCGCGGCCTCTAACCTGAAACAGCTGTTCGTAACCTGTGGGTAACAGTGCCTGAAAATCCGGTCACTGACCAATGGTCAGAAGTCGCGAATCACCTTTTAACGAATCTTTAATAAATCGCCTATCGGCAGTCGCGCGTATCCGCTGCGAAGGCTTTTATATTGATGCTGGGGGCATTTATGAGCGCGCGCGGATTTTTCACTTTAGCTTTGGCCTCGATGGCCGCGGTCACGACCTTCGCCGCTTTCTCAGAACCGGCCTTCGCCGCACCACCGACGCACGGCTGCGCCGACGTCAACGCCGGCGCGTTCAACGTCACGAATTACGCTCCGCCGGGTTCAGGCCGGATAGCCACCATCTCTGGATTCTCCGTCGGCGAAAGAATTACCTTCACGATCACCGGCAACGCGCCCGCGGGTACATCTCAATTCCAGCTGATCAACGCCGCTTTCGGCGGACCGCTGCTACAGTTATACTACAGCAATACGCCAACCGTGCTGCACTACACCGTGGTAGGGGGAAGCGCCAACGATCTCACGATGACGACATGGCAGGGCCTCGGACTGACAGGCCCGGACGAGATCACCATCGTTGCCACGTGCGACACCGGGCCTGCGCCAAACTCAGACGCATCGCACGGTGTCGTCAAAGGCTTCCTCGCCTCGCGCATCAACGCCATCCTGCTGAACGATCCGTCCGCCACGAGCCTGCTCAACCGCTCCGGCGCGATGGGTCCGACCAACATCGCCTCCGCCGGTAACGGCGCGACCAACGTTGCCAGCAACGCCGCGGCTTTCGGTGGCGCGATGGGGCTGGGCTCCGGTTTCGGCAACGCGATGGGCCTCGGCGCCAGCAGCCTCGGCGACGACACCATCGACGCATCCGGCTCCAAGAACATCCGCTTCTCGCAGTCCCTCTCGCAGCTCCGCCGCCAGGCGGCGCAGTCGCAGATGAGCAAGGACCGCATGGCGCTCGGCGCTGGGGATGGTGGCGCTCTGCCGCTCGCCTACGAGACCGCTTCGCCCTGGGACATCTGGGTCGAAGGCCGCTACTCCGCCTTCGACGACGACAACGGCAACCTCGACCGCAGCGGCCACATCGGCGTGCTCTACGTCGGCGGCGACTATCGCCTGACGCAGAACATGATCGTCGGCGTCCTCGCTCAGTTCGACTGGGCCAAGGATGAATCCGGCGTCCTGTCCTCCAAGGTCAACGGCAACGGCTGGATGATCGGCCCGTACCTGTCGGCGCAGATCCACGACAACATCTATCTCGACCTGCGCGCTGCCTGGGGCCGCTCCTCCAACGACCTTACGCTCGGCGCCGCCACGGGTGACTTCGACACCTCGCGCTGGCTGGTCAAAGGCACGCTCGCCGGCAACTGGATGTACGATGCCTGGCGCATCACCCCGTCGGCTGAATTGGCCTATGTCACGGAAAGCGCCAACAGCTTCACCAACTCAGCCGGCACGTTCGTTGCGGGCCAGGATGTCTCGCTCGGACGGCTGCAGTTCGGTCCTGAGATCGGCTACCGCTTCGCTCACACCGCCAACACCTTCATCGAGCCGTTCGCTGCGTTGAAGGGCGTCTGGGACTTCGACAACCCGAACGTTGCCATTATCGATGGCTTCGTCGTCGGACCGGGCGACTTCTGGGGCAGGCTGCAGGGCGGTCTCAACGTGGTGACCTCGAGCGGCTGGTATGTGCGCGGCCTCGCGTCCTGGGATGGCCTAGGTGCATCCGACTACAATGGCTACACCCTGCAGGGCACCGTCAATGTTCCGCTGAACTAGCCGATTCCTGCGTGGTGACACGGGTTTCCAGATGCGTATAGTGCGGCCCGATCTGCCGAGGGCCGCACGCAATGCCGACCACTGAAGCCGCAAAATCCCGCGCGGGCGCCGTCGAGGTGCCGCCGCTGCATCCCAAGAAGTCCTTCCAGGACCTCATTTTCACCCTGCAGCGCTTCTGGGCCGAGCAGGGCTGCGTCATCCTTCAGCCCTACGACATGGAGGTCGGCGCCGGCACCTTCCATCCGGCGACGACGCTGCGCGCGCTCGGCCCCAAGCCGTGGAACGCCTGCTACGTGCAGCCCTCGCGCCGCCCGAAGGATGGCCGCTACGGCGAGAACCCGAACCGCTTGCAGCACTACTATCAGCTCCAGGCGATCATGAAGCCGGCGCCGGCCGACATCCAGGATCTCTACCTCGAGAGCCTCCGCCGCATCGGCCTCGTTCCCGAACTGCACGACATCCGCTTCGTCGAGGACGATTGGGAAAGCCCGACGCTCGGCGCCTGGGGCCTTGGCTGGGAGGTCTGGTGCGACGGCATGGAGGTGACCCAGTTCACCTACTTCCAGCAGGTCGGTGGCTTCGATTGCGACGTCGTCTCGGCCGAGATCACCTACGGGCTGGAACGCCTCGCCATGTACGTCCAGGGCGTCGACCGCGTGTACGATCTTTCCTTTAACGGCCGCGCCGACGCGAGGAAGCTTTCCTACGGCGATGTGTTTCTACAAGCCGAGCAGGAATATTCGCGCTTCAACTTCGAGCACGCCGACACAAGCCTTCTTCTCCAGCACTTCGCCGACGCGGAGAAGGAGTGCAAGGCACTGCTGGAAAAAGGATCGACGCCCGAAGGCCGCCACCTGATGGCCCTGCCGGCTTACGACCAGTGCATCAAGGCCTCGCATATTTTCAACCTGCTCGATGCCCGCGGCGTCATTTCCGTAACCGAGCGGCAGAGCTATATTCTGCGTGTGCGCGAGCTGGCGAAGGCCTGCTGCGCCGCATGGCTCAAGACCGCGGGAGGCGGTGCATGATCTCTCCGATTGTTACCGGCGCGCTGGCGATTGCCGTGCCGGCCCTGCTGGTTGCCTACGTCGCCTTCTTCTGGCGCCGCCGGCCGATTTTCTGGTTCGTCGTCGCCCTGGTGCTCGTGGCGCTCGGCTACCTCGGATCGACGGGCGCGCTGGAGGACATCGGCACCGCGATCATCGGCGAGGGACCCGTCACCGTGCCCGAGCCTTCACCCGTCTCGCCCTGAGGGATGGCGCTCGCGCCCTATACGAAAACCGAGCCCCCGTCCGCCGACAAGCTGCCGGTCATTACGCCGCGCGCCATCTCGTGGACCTCGCGCGTCTGGCGTCACAGCCGTGCGGGCGTCGTGCCGTTGTTCAAGATCGATCTCGCGCTCGACGTCGCCGCGGTCGAGGATCGCGCCCTGCAGGAGGCGCTGCGCCCGTTCGAAGCGCAATTGCAGCGGTTTGCGCTCTATATCCTGCATCCGGAGGAATCGAAGCCCCTCGCGCCCTGGGCGGTCGGCCGCCTCGATGTCGATGAGAAGAGCGCATACATCTTCCTGCACGATTTTCTCGCCGCTCCGAACGGCATGCTGATGCTCAATCTCCTGCAGGCGCAAGGCGCCGCCACCGAGTTCATCCTGAGCCTCGTGCCGATGACCGTGGAGCGAAATCGCATCCTTTTTGCCATTCCGGACTACGATCTCGGCGTGCGCGCACCCATCGGCTGATCCCGGCCCAAGCCTTCATTTCCGTCATACCGGCGTAGGCCGGCATCCACGCAAGGGATCCGCGACAGCGACGCCCGGCGAATATGCGAGCGCTTGTCGTGCGTCTTTGCATGTTGAAGTCGGCATGAATGGCGACCCGTGTCAGGATGACGTGGAGGCGATCGCCGATAAGCGCATCCAACCTACCGTAAGACCCGAGATCATTGCCGGGGGCGCTATCATCACGTATGAGTGCGCCTCCCCTTGAAGGCCGTCAGGAAAGCCCCGGAACGCCCCATGTCTGAGCTGCTGCTCGAGCTTTTCTCCGAAGAAATTCCCGCCCGCTTGCAGGTGCGCGCCGCCGAGGATTTGCGCCGCCTCGTGGTCGATGGCCTCGCGGCCCGCGGCCTGGAGACGGGCGAGGCGAAGAGCTTCGCAACGCCCCGGCGCCTGGCGCTCGTCATCGCGGACGTGCCGAAGAAGTCACCCGCCGTTTCCGAGGAGCGCAAGGGCCCGCGCACGAATGCGCCCGAGCAGGCCGTGCAGGGCTTCCTCAAGGCGGCGGGGCTCGCTTCCATCGACGAGGCCGTCGTCGTCAGCGACGAGAAGAAGGGCGATTATTACGTCGCGCGCATCGAGAGGCCGGGCCGTCCGGCGGGCGAGATCATCGCCGAGGTGCTGCGCGAGACGATCCTCAATTTTCCCTGGCCGAAGTCCATGCGCTTCAACGCCAAGCTCGACGGCGGTGGCGAGTTGCGCTGGATCCGTCCGCTGCATTCGATCATCCTGCTGCTCGACGGCAAGGTGGTGCCGTTCGAAATCGCCGGCATCAAATCCGGCGCGACGACGCGCGGCCACCGCTTCATGGGTGGCGAACCCTTCAAGGTGACGGGCTTCGCCGACTACGAGAAGCAACTCAAGGCGAACAAGGTCGTGCTCGACTTCGCCGCGCGCGCCGCTGCGATCAACGAGGCCGCGCACGCGCTCGCCAAGGACGCCAAGCTCACCCTCGTCGAGGACGATGCGCTCGCCGCCGAGAACGCCGGCCTCACCGAATGGCCGACCGTGCTCATGGGCGAGTTCGACAAGTCGTTCCTCGACGTGCCCGCCGAATGCCTGACCAGCGCCATGCGCACGCACCAGAAGTGCTTCTCGCTGCGCCACGGCAAGAAGCTCGCCAACCATTTCCTGCTGGTCTCCAATCTCAAGGCCAAGGACGGCGGCAAGACCATCGTCGCCGGCAACGAGAAGGTGATCGCGGCGCGCCTGTCGGACGCGAAGTTCTTCTGGGAGACGGACCTCAAGAAGACGCTCGACGACATGCGCGACGAGCTGAAGGGCATCACCTTCCACGAGAAGCTCGGCACGCAGTTCGAGCGCACCGAGCGCATCAAGGAGCTGGCTCACCAGATTGCGACGGAGCAGGAGCTGTGCGAGGCCGCACTCGCATTGCGCGCGGGCGAGCTGTCGAAGGCCGACCTCGTTTCCGGCATGGTCGGCGAGTTCCCCGAGCTGCAGGGCCTGATGGGGCGCTACTACGCGGAAGCGGAACGCATCGCGCCGGAGATCGCTCGCGCCATCGAGCTGCACTATAAGCCGAAAGGCCCGACGGACTCGGTGCCGCTGGAGAGCGAGGGCGACGGCGCCGCGGTGGCCGTGGCGCTGGCTGACAAGCTCGACATGCTGACCGGCTTCTGGGCCATCGGCGAGAAGCCGACGGGTTCGGGCGATCCCTACCAGCTCCGCCGGGCGGCCCTGGGCGTCATCCGCCTCGTGCTCGATAACGACCTGCGCATGCCGTTGTTGCAAGCAATCGCCGCTGCGCAGGGACCGAAGGCGGACGCTGCGATTGCTACGGACCTGCTCGCCTTCTTCGCTGAGCGGCTGAAGGTCTACCTGCGCGACAAGGGTGCGCGCCACGACCTGATCGACGCCATCTTCTCGCTGCCCGGCCAGGACGACCTCGCGCTCATCGTCAAGCGCGTCGAGGCGCTCACCGAGCTGCTCGCCACCGAGGACGGCGCCAACCTGCTCGCAGGCGTGAAGCGCGCCCAGAACATCCTCGCCATCGAGGAAAAGAAGGACAAGGTCAGCTACGCCGGCGACTATGACGCCGCGCTGTTGCAGGCCGACGAGGAGAAGGCGCTCGCCGCCGCCATCGACAAGGCAAAGCACGACACCGCAGCCGCGCTCGCCGTCGAGAATTTCGCCGGCGCCATGCGCGCGCTCGCCGAGCTGCGCCCGCCCGTCGATGCCTTCTTCGACAAGGTGACGGTGAACGCCGACGATGCCGCGCTGCGCAAGAACCGCCTGCACCTGCTCTCGCAGATCCGCGCGGCAACCCTGAACGTCGCCGACTTCACCAAGATCGCCGGCTGAACCCACCCGCTGTCATCCCGGGCGCAGCGAGCATCGCGAGCAAGACCCGGGACCCAGCGTGAGAATCTCCCGTAGGCCCGATAAAGTGCCTGCGCCGCGCTTTGCGCTGGATCCCGGATAGTGGCTCGCGTTGCTCACCACTTCCGGGATGACAGCCTCGCCCTATGCAGGCCGTCCCTCAGGCGTGCTCTGGAATGCGCGAGTAGTCATGCTCCGCCGCCGCCTTCGAAAGATCGTGAGCAGATTGCAGGTTCATCCAGAAGTCGGGCGTCGTGCGAAAGTATCGGCTGAGACGCAACGCGGTATCCGCCGTCATTCCGCGGCGCTGGCGAACAATGTCGGAGATGCGATTGGCCGGCACGTCAAGCTGCTTGGCGAGGGCGGCAGAGCTCATCTGCAGCGGCTCGAGAAACTCGGCTTGCAGAACCTCACCGGGATGTGTGCGGATACGCGGCATATATTCCTCAATGATAGTCCATGATCTCAACGTCGGCGGGGCCGCGGTCGGTCCATGTGAAGCATATCCGCCATTGAGCATTGATGCGGATGCTCCACTGTCCGGCCCGATCCCCCTTCAAACGCTCCAGTCGGTTTCCGGGTGGCGACCTGAGGTCGTCGAGGGTGACAGCGGCATGCAAAATGTCGAGCTTGCGGGCTGCAACTGCCGCAAAGGACCGCCACGCCGCTGGACATATGTCGTCTTCGAAAAACCTGCGGGTTGCCCGGTCCGAAAATCCGACAATCATTGCTTTAGCATACTATACGTATAGCGTATTTCAAGCCATGTAATAGGATCGCGGTATGACGCAGACCGACACCCGCTATCTCTTCGTCTACGGTACGCTGATGAGCGGTGCGGCAACGGATTTCGGCACCGAGCAGCGCGTGCGCCTGGCCGCTGAATCCGACAGCCTCGGCCCCGCCTCGCTGCCCCGCGCGCTGCTTTACGATCTCGGGCGCTATCCCGGCGCGATCTCCGGCGGCGGCATCTACGACATCGTGCACGGCGAGGTCGTGCTCCTCGCCGACGCCCCCGCCTCGTTCGCCTGGCTCGACGAATATGAAGGCTCCGCGCCGAACGCCGACGACAACGAATACGAGCGCGCGGTCTGTCAGGTGCGTCTCGCAGGCGGCGAGACGTTCGACGCCTGGGTCTATCTGCTACGCGAGGCACCCGCCGACGCAGAGGCGCGCCGCATCGCCAGCGGCCGCTGGGAAAGCAGCCGCTGACATCCGCGCACCGTGCTTTGGAGAGCTGTTGAGAGCTGGCCTGCGGACCCCGCTTGGCCCTCTACCGCACAGGCACGGTCCCCGCTTAAGACCGAGGCCGGCCAGCTCCCAGACGACCGTTCATACACCGGTCACGCCGCCGCCACTATTGGGTGAGCGAAAACAAATATTCATGTGCAAATCGCGTGCATGTGACTTGCCGCTGATGAAGCACGCAAAGTTTGCGCTCTACGCATCTGCAGCATCGGAAGCGTCGTTGTTCGCCGCTTCGAATTCTTCGCTCGCGGCGAGCCAGGCGTCTTCCGCTTCGCTCAAACGTTTCGCGAGCTGGCCGCGCTCGATGGCTGCGTTCTGCGCCGCCTGCGGGTCTTTCGCATAGACATCCGGGTCCGCGAGCAGGCGATCGAGCCGCGCGATGTCGGCGCCGATGGTCTCCACGCGCTTCTCCGCCGCCTGCATCGCCTTCTTGAGTGGCGCGAGCGATGCACGCCGGTCGGCCGCCGCGCGCCTCTGATCTGCACGCGCAACGCGGCCCGTCTCGCTGGTCTTCGAGGCCCCAGCCTTGCTCCGCGTTCCAGCGCCGCGTGCGTCCAGCAGCTCGGTGCGATAGGCGTCCATGTCGCCGTCGTAGGCTTTGACGGTGCCCTCGCGCACCACCCATAGCCGGTCGGCGCACGCTTCGATGAGATGCCGATCGTGGCTGATAAGAATGACCGCGCCCTCGTATTCCGCCAGCGCGTGCACCAGCGCCTCGCGGCTGTCGACGTCGAGATGGTTGGTCGGCTCGTCGAGAATGAGCAGATGCGGCGCATGGAACGCCGCGAGCGCGAGCAACAGCCGCGCCTTCTCGCCGCCCGAGAGGTTGGCGCATTTCGTATCCGCCTTGTCCGCGGAAAAGCCATAGGTGCCCAGCCGCGTCCGCCGCTGTGCCTCCGTCGCCTCTGGCATCAGGTCCAGAATATGATCGTAAGGCGTCTTCGACGGGTTCAGCTCGTCGAGCTGGTGCTGGGCGAAATAGCCGATGTCGACGCGCTTGGCGCCGAGCACGTTGCCCGCGAGCGGCCCGAGCTTGCCGGCGATCAGCTTGGCGAACGTCGATTTGCCGTTGCCGTTCTGGCCCAGCAGCGCGATGCGGTCGTCCTGGTCGATGCGCAGGTTGAGGCCCGTCAGCACCGGCGCGCCCGGCGCATACCCCACCGACACGTCCTCGAAGCGCATCAGCGGCGAAGCGAGCGCCTTCGGAGGGTTCGGCAGATGGAACGGCTTCACGCGCTCGTCGACCTGGGCGGCGATGGGTTTCATTTTCGCCAGCACCTTGACGCGGCTCTGCGCCTGGGCGGCCTTCGTGGCCTTCGCCTTGAAGCGGTCGATGAACACCTGGATGCGGCGGCGCTCTTCGTCCTGCTGTTTCTTCAGTTTCAATTCGAGCCGCTGCTTTTCCCGCCGCGCTTCCTCGAAGTCGTCATACCCGCCCGAATAGAGCGTGAGCTTGCCGCGATCGAGATGCAGGATGCTGGTCACCGCGCGGTTGAGCAGATCGCGGTCGTGGCTGACGATGACCACCGTGTGCGGATACGTACGCAGATAGCTCTCGAGCCATAGGGCGCCTTCGAGATCGAGATAGTTCGTCGGCTCGTCGAGCAGCAGAATTTCCGGCTCGAGGAACAGCACCGCGGCGAGCGCAACCCGCATCCGCCAGCCGCCCGATAGCGCGCCGCACGGCCGCTGTTGCGCCGCTTCGTCGAAGCCGAGACCGGAAAGGATTTGCGCCGCGCGCGAAGGTGCAGCGTGGGCGCCGATGTCGGTAAGCCGCTCGTGAATCTCCGCGATGCGGTTCGGATCGGTGGCGTGCTCTGCCTCCGCCAGGAGCTGCGCGCGCTCGGTGTCGGCGGCGAGCACCCAATCGATGATGCTCTGCTCCCCGCCCGGCGCCTCCTGCGCGACGTGCCCGATGCGCGTTGTGCGTGGCACGGTGATCGAGCCCATGTCGGGCGCGAGGTCACCGCAGATGAGCTTCAACAGCGTCGTCTTGCCGGCGCCGTTGCGACCGACCAGCCCCACCTTGTGGCCGGTGGGGATGCCAGCGGTGGCGCCCTCGAAGATGGGGCGGCCCTCGATGCGGTAGCTGAGGTCGTTGATGTGCAGCATGGCGAGCACATAGCCCGTCCCGCCGGGCCTGTCACGACAGCCATGCGCAAGGAGTTCGAAGCGTTGGAAGGCGCCGTCTTCCCGTGGGGATCAGATGGCGATGCCGAAGCGCTGCAGGAGGGCGAGCATCAGAAAATAGGCCGCGACGGTCAGCCCGCACGCGACGGCGAGGCTCGGGGTGAAGGCCCAGCCGGCGCGCAGCATCAGCGGCAACGCGATGAACAGCACGAGGGAAGGGAGGACCAGCCAGAAGATGCCGGACGCGAGGTCGGCGACCTTTCCGGCATCGCCCGTGTCGGCATAGAGCCAAATCATCGCCAGCACGGACGTGACCGGTATCGACGCCAGCAGCGCGGCGGCGAGAGAGGAGCGCTTCGCGACCTCGGCGATCGCCACCACCAGAACGGCGGTAATGGCGACCTTGATGAGGTTCGCGAGCATGGGCATCCTATCCCGAAACGACCGGCTTCAGCGTCTCGACGAGGAGGCGTTCCTGCGTGGCCTGATCGCCGACCGTGAGGTGGGCGAGGAACCAGTCCTGCACCATCTGGCAGACCCGGTCCGGCGGCTCGCGCGACAACAGCGAGGGATTGGAGAACACCTGCAGGTCGTTCTCCTTCCAGCCGAGCTTCGTCAGCTCCTGCACGAGGACGTCGTAGTCTTCCTTCACTGCCTTTTCGTGCGTGGTGGGTGCGCGGCGGCCGTCGGCGATGGCCTCGAAGATCGCGGCGATCTGCGTTTGCACCGAGGCGCCATGCTCGGGCGACTGCAACACTTCCAGCACGGCTGGCGATGTCTCGCCCTGGGAGATGAAGCCGTAGCAGGCGCCGACGTTCTTCTCCGCGAGCGCCTTGAGGTTGTTGAGGAACGCCACGGCGACTTCCTTGAGGCGCGGCGTGCTGGCGGCAAGGGCTTCGTTGGCATGCTGGCGGCGCAGCGTCACGAGCGCCTCGGCCAGATGCTTGTTCACCACCTCTTCGCTCTGATGCTCGCTCGCGAGCTGCGCGGCCTGGCGAAGCTGCTCGCCATACCAGTCCGGGAACTCGCGCTTGACGACGCTCCACGCCGCAAGGTTCGAGAACTTGCTGTCGAGCGCCTGGGCGTCGGCACCCAGAGCGCCGGTCGAAGCAGCAGGCGCCGCCGCTTCGCCCGAAGGCGCCGCGTCAGAGCCGGGCGCAGCGACGGTCGGCACTTCGCCATCGGTGCTCGACGTCATGCTGTCGCGCAGAAAGCCGAAGGCGCCGCTCTGCCAGGCCACCCATCCGCCGCCGCCGACGATGACGATGAGAGCGAGAGCGCCGACGGCGCGCCGCACGTTGGCCCACCGGCTGCCGTCGGAATCATCCGCGACGCGAATCCGATTCGGCTCGAACGACGGCTGCGCCGCAGCGGTCGCCGAAGCACCGGAGGGCTCGTTCCAGCGGCCGCCACCCGTCGGCGCGGGCGCGTTTGGCCCCCCCGCGGCACCGGGACGCGGGGCCGCCGCGGGCGCCGCTTCGGGCTGGGGGAACGGAAACACCGCCGGCGCGGGACGCCAGTCGGCGAAGCCCGGACGCCAGATGAGATCGGTGGGTTTGAGATGTCCCTGCGCGACGAACGTGCGCATCTCGGCATCGGACAAAGGCCCGTGTTGCTTGCCGTCGCGCGCGATATACCACTGAATATCAGCCTGCTGGCCAGTCATAGAAGTCTCGTGTGATTGAGGAAAGCCGAGGATTCCGGGCGCGTGACACCTAGCCGAGATTGGCCATTTTGCATGGCGTCAATGTGGTTCGCCGCACCCTCACTCGTCAATTGGCCGCACCGGCACGGGGCCAGTTCGTCCACGGCGGCGTTCCAGTCGTCTTGCTGCGAAATCGTGGTCCAGTTATAAGGCGCCGCAATTCAAGACAATTCCTAACCGTTATTAGAGGTCGAGGGTATGGCCACCGAGAGAACCTTCTCCATTATCAAACCGGACGCCACCGAGCGCAACCTGACCGGGGCAATTAACGCACTGATCGAGCAGTCGGGTCTTCGCATCGTCGCCCAAAAGCGCGTGCGCTGGACGAAGACGCAGGCCCGTGAATTCTACGCCGAGCACAAGGGCCGCCCGTTCTTCGGCGAGCTCGTCGAATTCATGACGTCCGGTCCGATCGTCGTTCAGGTCCTCGAGGGCGAGGATGCCGTCGCGAAGTATCGCGCTCTGATGGGCGCCACCGATCCGGAAGATGCAAAGCGCGGCACGATCCGCAAGCGCTACGCCGAATCGAAGGGCAAGAATTCCGTGCATGGCTCCGACAGCGCCGCCTCGGCAAAGCGGGAGATTGCATTGAACTTCGGCTCGAAGGAAATTGTCGGCTGACGACCGTAGCTGGATAGCGCGGTCGGAAGGGGGAAACTCCCTATGGCGCGCGTCCGGTTCTACGTTGCGACGAGCCTCGACGGTTTCATCGCCGACCGCGAAGGCAGCGTCGATTGGCTGGCTCCATACGATGCCCGCCTCTACGGCTACGATAGCTTCATCTCCGAGGTCGGCGCGCTCATCATGGGGCGTCGCACCTTTGAGCTGATCTCCGCCCTGGGGGAGGATTGGCCCTATGCCGGCAAGCCGGTGTACGTCCTTTCCTCCAGTTCCCTCGAAGATGTGCCGGGCGGCGTTAGCGTATGTGCGCGTGGCATCGCAGCAGCCCTGCAGCAGGCCCGCGCGGCGACCCGCAAAGACATCTGGATCGTGGGCGGCGCTGTCACCATGCAGTCCGCCCTCGAGGAAGATCTCATCGACATGATGGAGATCTTCCTCGTTCCGGTACTGCTGGGTTCCGGCCTCAGCCTGTTGAACGATCTTTCCCGGCGCCCCACGCTCACCTTCGACGGCATCGAAACCTTTCCCGATGGCGTCGTGAAGCTGCGCTACCTCGCGCCCCACTGAGGCGGCTCTTTCAGCGCAACGCGCTGGTTCCCCGCAGGGGCACGCCGGATGGCTCCGCGAGCGCCGGCCATCCAACTGCACAGTGCTTGCACGCAGACAAAGCTTCGCGCCGCGCGCGTCAGCTACGCGCCAACTCTCGGCCGCCGCGGCGGCATGGCGCGAAGGGCGCCCGGCGCGAGCGCCGGCCATCCAACTGCACACAGTGCTTGCACGCAGACAAAGCTTCGCGCCGCGCGCGTCAGCTACGCACCAACTCTTGGCCGCCGACGGCGGCAAGGCGCCAAGGGCGCCCGGCGCGAGCGCCGGCCACCCACATGCACGGCGCTCACCGCAGGCAAAGCTTCGCACCACTCGCGTCAGCTACTTCTTCAGCGTGAGAATATAAGCCGCGACGTCGCCGATTTCCTCCCGCGTCAGATGAATGGTCGGCATCGGCGGATGCGGAATGACGATGGCGCCGGCGATGGTTTCAGCGTTCTGCCCGGGCTCGTTGGCGATACGCATGAAGCTCGGCACGTCCGCCGGCACCGTGCCCTCCGCGGTCGGCCCGACGATGTGGCATCCCACGCACAGCTTTTCAGCGATCTGCTTTCCGGTTTTGGCGTCGGGATGGATCTGCGCGCTCGCCGTTGCCGCCCAGACGATGGCCAGGGCGCCTGTCGCCAGCAGGGACAGCGCAACACTCATTCGTAGCTCGCGGATGGGCATTTGGTTTCACGCTCCAGGATGGCTCTTGCTGTGAGACAACATCCATGTTTCAGCGCAGGCGTTGAGCCTGATCAACTGCGCTGCAAATCTTTCAGCCCCTCAAATCGGGCTGCCCGGCTCCGACAGCCCCGGTAGGCGTATGTGTTCCGCCGCGCGTGGTGCGCTCCTGGCGCCTGGCTCCTGAGCCAGACGTCCACACAACGGGTCAGGGATTTTTTTCCCATATCAAGCCTGGGTACACATGCAATTTTGCATCGTGCTAGCGAGTCTCAGCGGGTACATTGCAGCGCGCACGTCAACGAACGCGCATTGCCTGGGGGATGAAGATGGCACGCATGGGGGGCGCTCCGTTGCGCATAGCCGTAGTCGTTATCGCAGCATTTTTGGCTGCAGCGCCCCTTTCGGGGCGAGCCTTCGCGGACGGTGGCGAGAGCAGCTCTGGAACGCCGGGCGGCGCGGACAGCGCGACGGGCGCGGGTGGTCCAGGACAGGCTGGCACCGGCGGCGGTGGCGGCGGTGCGGGCGAAACTGGCGGCAACGGCGGGGCGGGCCTTGCCGCTCCCGGCGGCCTTGGAGGCCAGACGCCGGGCGCCGATGGCGCAGACGGGAGCGGCAGTCTATCCACCGGCGGCGGCGGGGGCGGCGCGCATGGCGGCGTCTTCGGCTGTCCTCCCGACTGTGTTGTCTTCGGCCCGATAAGCGGTGGCCACGGCGGGGCTGGCGGCGATAGCACAAGTGGCACCAACGGTGGCGGTGGCGGTGCCGGTGGCTGGGGCGCGGTCGTCACGGGGAACGGGCAGGCGGTCACGGTCACGGGATCCATCAGCGGCGGCGATGGCGGCCGCGGCGGAGACGGCGGCTTCGGGGGCGGAGGCGGATCGGGCGGTCACGGGCTTTATTTTACCGGGACGGGCAATGACATCGACGTCGGCGGCATCGTCACCGCGGGAGGCGGTGGTGACGGCCTCGGAGGCGGAGCGGGTGGCAACGGTGGCATCGGCCTTTATGCCGGAACCGGAAACACCGTCACCATCGGCGGCTTCGTAGCTGGCGGTGGCGGCGCCAGTGCCGGGCCGGGACAGGGAGGCGCCGGTCTCGTCGCGTCCGATGTCAGCGTCACCGTGCTGACGGGCGGCGCGGTGTGGGGAGGTTTCAGCGGCGATGGCGTGCAGGCCAATGCGATCACGTTCACTGGCGGCTCCAATACGCTGACCATCCACACCGGCGCATCATTCAGCGGCACCGTCGCAGGTGATGGCGACGACACGCTCGTGCTCGCAGGCACGGCGGACGGCAGCCTCAATTACAGCTCGCAGTTCACCGGCTTTGGGGTGCTGGGTAAAATTGACTCCAGCACCTGGACACTGACCGGCAACAATTTTACCGGCGCTGCGTTGGTGGTAGGGGGGCGGCTCAACGTCGAGGGCCAGATCGGCGCCGCAGGCGCAGTCCATGTCGTTGGTGCTGACGGGACACTTGGCGGCGGCGGGACCATTCTCGGCGGCCTAGCGGTTCTAGGTGGCACCCTGGCGCCGGGTGGAGCCCTCAATCAGCTCACGATCACGGGGACTGTGGGCCTGGGACCCAATACCACCTTTCAGGTGGGCGTGAATGCTGCTGGCCAGAACGATCGCTTGATGGCGCAGGGTATCACGGCGATCGATTCCAGCGCCGTCGTCGATGTGCTGGCGCAGCCGGGCAAGTACATGCCTTCGACGCAGTACACCATCCTCACCAGCACGGGGGGCGTCACGGGACAGTTCGATCCCAACGCCACCACCAACATGGCATTCCTGTCGCCGTCGCTGTCGTATGACGCCAACAACGTCTACCTGACGCTGGTGAACACGGCCGCGTTCCTCGACGCCGCACAAACCTACAATGAGCGCGCGGTTGCCGGCGCCCTCGACACGCTCGACTTCAACGATCCGCTCTATCAGGCCGTGATCGGGCAGACGGCGGACGGCGCACGGCAGGCATTCAACGCGTTGTCTGGCGAGATCTATGCCTCGACGCAGGGCGTGCTCGTCGATCAGGCACGGTTCGCGCGCCGGTCCATCCTCGACCGGCTGCTGCAGTCGTCCTATGCGCAGGGTTCAGGTGGGCAGCAGGTGGCGCTCGGCGCCAGCGGACCGACGACGTTCGCCCTTGCCGCTGCGCCGCTGGACGGCCGCATGGCGCTCGGCATGGGTGACGGCAGCGGATCGTATGCGCCCGCCTCCGCGGTTCCGGCCTACGGCGACGGCCTGGTGTTCTGGACGCAAGGCTTCGGTTCGTGGGGCAGCTACGACGGCAACGGCAATGCGGCGACGGTCGACCGCAGCCTCGGCGGCTTCGTCTCCGGCGTCGACACGGACCTCGGCGGCAACTGGCGGGCGGGCGCCGCCCTCGGCTACACGCGCTCCGATCTCGCCCTCGCCGCGCGCCGCTCTTCCTCCGATGTCGATAGCTATATGCTCGCCGCCTATGCCGGCGGCCCGGTCGGCTCGTTCGCGCTACGTGCCGGCGGCACCTGGTCGTGGAACGATATCGAGGCGCGGCGCGCGGTGGTGTTCCCGGGCTTCGCATCGCTGCAGGAGGCCAGCTACGACGGCGACGTCGGCCAGCTCTTCGCCGAGCTGGCGCATCCGTTCCGCTCGGGCAGCACCGCCGTTGAGCCGTTCGCGGGGCTCGCCTGGGTGCACCTCAGCACCGACGGCTTCACGGAGACGGGTGGCGCCGCCGCGCTTGCCGTGCGGGGCAGCAACCAGGATGTGGGCTATTCCACGCTCGGTCTGCGCGCGGCGACGACGGTATCGCTCGGCAGCATGCTGGTGACGCCGCGGGCTTCCGCGGCCTGGCAATACGCGTTCGGCGATACGACGCCCGACCTGGCGCTGGCCTTCGCCAGCTCCGGCGCCAGCTTCGGCATCCTCGGCGTGCCCCTGGCGCGCTCAAGTGCGTTGCTGGAAGCCGGCCTCGACCTGCAGCTCAGCGATAACGCCCGCCTCGGCGTGTCCTACGTCGGCCAGCTCGCCGGAGACCTCATCGACAACGGCGTACAGGGCACCGTGCTCGTCCGCTTCTGAGCAAAGAAAAAGGGCGCCGATTTTCGGCGCCCGATGTGTTCTGTCCGTTGCTGGCAGTGATCGTCAGCTGAGCTCGCGGATCTTGAATTTGAGACCGCCCTTCGGCGTCAGCGTCACGGTGGCGTTGATGCCCGCCGGATCGTTGCCGACATACTCGGGACGGAAGCGGCGCAGCAGCAGCGAGAGGGCGAGCGTGTTCTCGACCTGGCTCATCGCGCCGCCGATGCACGAACGCTTGCCGCCGCCGAACGGCAGGTAGGAATACTTCACCTGCTTCTTGGCGGCGCCTGCCATCCAGCGCTCGGGGCGGAACTCCTCCGGGGCGTCCCAGAAGCGCGGGTTGTGGTGCGCGCCATAGGCGAACAGCACCACGCGGTCGCCGGGGCGAATCTCCTTGCCGCCGATCACGTCGTGCTCGTTCGCGACGCGGATGAGACCCCAGATCGGCGGATAGACCCGCATCGTCTCCTGGATGACGGCGCGCGTGTAGGCGAGGGCCGAATAGTCGGCCGCGGTTGGCTCGCGGTCGCCATAGACGGCCTCGCCTTCCTTGCGGATGCGCTCGGCGGCCTCGGGATTGCGGGCGGTTTCATAAAGAGCCCAGGCCAGTGTAAGCGCGGTGGTCTCCGTGCCGGCCCACAGATACTGCTTCAGCTCGTCGACGGCCTGCTGGGCGTCGAACTCGGGCATGTCCGGATCGGCGACCGCCGCCTGGATCATCTTGAGGAGCGTACGCTCGCGCTCCTCGCGCGGATCGGCGCTAAGGACGGCGGGGGGCACGCTCGCCCACACTTCCATGGCCTTTGCCGCATCTTCCCCGGTGATCTCGAAGATCTCGCCGGCCTGCTTCTTGAGGCGGATCTCCTTGTGATTCATCACGTCGGTGTAGGTCTTCACGCACTTGAAGACGAAGTGCGGATTGAAGGGCATGTCGCGGTCGAACAGCGCCTTGCAGATCATGTCCGCGGCCAGCGTCCACGTCTGCTCGACCATCTCGATCGTTTCGCCCGACTTCGCCACCTTGGACCACATGTCCATCTTGGTGCGGATGGCCGCCAGGAAGTAGGGGATGTACTCCGCGAACATATCGGGGTGGAACGCGGGCTGCTGCGGCATGCGGATCTTCTGCCAGAGCACGCCGTCGTTCGTGATCATCGACTTGCCGAAGATCGGCTTCAGGCCGTCGAAATATTTTATGTAGGCATCAACTTTTGTCACAAGCACATGCTTGAAGTGCTCGGGCTCCGACAACAGCACGATGCGCTGGTTGGCGAGGTTGATGGGGATGACCGGGCCGTAGCGCTCCGCCATCTCCATGAGCAGATGCATGGGGTTTTCGCGCCCGCCCTTCAGCAGGGGGGTCAGCTTGAACCAGATGCTCGATTCCTCGCCGAGCCCTTGAGCGTGAGCTGGCGCCTCCACATCCGTGCTGGGTGTGGGCTGTTTTGCCGTTGCGGTCATGACGTCTCTCCCGGCGAGAAGGCCGTTCAAACGCACTTCTATGCCTAATCCAGCCAACGGGTTGTAAACTGGGCTGCGGAACGGACCCGCATGGACATCCTGCTCGGACGAGCAGACCTCCCCCCAAGGCTGCCGAATGACTAGCACTCGCTACGCGCAAGTGTCCATGCGACCACGCGTTTCCGCTTCACTTTGGCACCGCGGCGCTGATCTGGAGCAACGGCCGGAGCGTCACTTTAGAGGTGGCCAATACAACGGTTTTGCTTGGTTAACCGGGACTTGCACGATTTTGACCCGCTCGCCGTCGATGGCTGCCTTGCCCGAGGCGAGGAGGGAAAGTGCATGAGGATAGAGAAGGTGCTCGGCCTCCAGCACACGCGCGGCGAGCAATTCCGGCGTGTCGCCGCACAGAACGGGAACGGCGGCCTGGGCGATGATCGGCCCGGCATCGAGCTCCGGGCGAACGATATGCACCGTGCAGCCGGCGAGCTTGACCCCCGCGGCGAGGGCCCGCGCATGCGTATCGAGGCCCTTGAATGAGGGCAGCAGCGAGGGGTGGATGTTCAGCATCCGGTCGCGCCAGCGCTCCACGAAGCCGGCTGTCATCTTTCGCATGAAGCCCGCGCAAGCGACGATCTCGACGCCCGCAGCATGCAGCGCGGCATCGAGCTGCTCTTCGAAGGCTTCTCGCGTGACGAATGCTTTGTGATCGATGGCCTGTGTCGCGATGCCCGCCGCTGCAGCGCGCGCAAGTCCCTCCGCCGCGGGGCGATTGGAGAGCACGCAGACGATCTCGGCGGGATAGTCGGGCTCACGCGCGGCGGAGATGAGCGATGCCATGTTGGAGCCTCGCCCGGAGATGAGAATGCCGATTCGCTTTTTCGCTGCCATGGCGTTCCCTTAGAGTGCTTCCGGAAAAGTGGGAACCGGTTTTCCGATAAGAAGCACGGCCAAGAGTGAGTGCTTCCGGAAAAGTGGGAACCGGTTTTCCGATAAGAAGCACGGCCAAGAGTGAGTGCTTCCGGAAAAGTGGGAACTGGTTTTCCGATAAGAAGCACGGCCAAGAGTGAGTGCTTCCGGAAAAGTGGGGACCGGTTTTCCGATAAGAAGCACGACCAAACATCAGCTAGAGCCGTTCTGCATTTCCACCTGAACCGGAACGGCTCTAGCACGAGAGTGAAGCGCGCAGCGCATCTGCTGCAAAGCGATTTGCATTCTCCGGCGGCAAAGCTCGGTGGCCGCATGCGGCAAATTTGGTTAAGGTTCGCGCATCATCGGCATCACAGCACACGGAGGCGACGACCATGTCCGGATGCACCGATCCTCGACACGCCCATCACGAGCATCAGCACGGGCCCGGCTGCGGACACACCGCCGTCCGCCACGGCGACCACGTCGATTACCTGCACGATGGGCACTTGCACCATCCCCACGGCGACCACGTGCATGAGCACGTGATCGAAGTGTCCGATCGCAACCCCGATCGCTGTACGCCCGAGCACCGCTGCGCCGGCCATGAGCCAGGGCACGTGCATGGTCCGGGCTGCGGACACGAAGCGGTGCCGCACGGCGACCACATCGACTATCTCGTCGACGGCCACCTGCACCATCCGCACGGCGACCATTGCGACGACCACGGCCCCCTGGAAAAGGCCTGAGGCGCACAATCTATCGCGGTCCAGTGGACTCCATGTGGGCGCCCGTGAAGGCGCGCGACGCGCTGTGCGCGTGAGTGAAGGGCAGCGGCGTCGCTGCCCTGGATAGGCGGTTATGCGTAGCTGAGCGCGCCGGTGTACTGCACGGCCCAGGCATTGCCGCGGCCCTTCGCTTCGGAGCGCTCTCCGCCCGGCGGCACGATCTCGCCGATGACGTACGGCGCCTCGCCCGCCTCCTGCAGCGCGCGAAGAACCGCATCGGTCTCGCCCGCCGTGACGACGAGCACCATGCCGATGCCGCAGTTGAACGTCTTCAGCATCTCGGCGTCCGAGAGGCGTCCCGTCTCCGCCAGCCACCCGAACACCGGCACGGCTGGAATGGCCGACAGATCGATGCGCGCGGCGACGCTTTCCGGCAGCACGCGCGGCACGTTTTCCGAAAGGCCCCCGCCCGTGATGTGCGCGAGGGCCTTCACTGCGCCTTCCGTGCCGCCAGTCGCTTCGATGGCGGCGAGCACCGGCTTCACGTAGATCCGCGTCGGCGCGAGCAATTCCGTGGCGAGGCTGCTGGACGGCGCGAACGGGGCCGGCGCATCCCAGCCGAGGCCACTTTCCTTGACGAGCCGGCGCACCAGCGAATAGCCGTTGGAGTGCACCCCCGAGGAGGTGAGCCCGATCAGCACGTCGCCGACGGCGATATCGCTCCGCGGCAGCAATTGGCCGCGCTCCGCCGCGCCGACGGCAAATCCGGCGAGATCATAGTCGCCCGCCTGATACATGCCCGGCATCTCGGCCGTCTCGCCGCCGATGAGCGCGCAGCCGGCTTGCTTGCACCCCTCCGCGATGCCCGCCACGACCGCGCTGGCCGTCTCGACATCGAGCTTCCCGCACGCGAAATAGTCGAGGAAAAACAACGGCTCTGCGCCCTGCACGACAAGGTCGTTGACGCACATGGCGACGAGGTCGATGCCGATCGTGGCATGCCGCCCCGTGTCGATGGCGATCTTGAGCTTGGTGCCGACGCCATCCGTGGCCGAAACCAGCACGGGGTCGCGGAAACCCGCCCCCTTGAGGTCGAACAGCCCGCCGAAACCGCCCAGATCCGTGTCCGAGCCGGCGCGCCGTGTCGCCCGGGCGAGCGGCTTGATCAGCTCGACCAGCCGGTTTCCCGCGTCGATGTCGACGCCGGCGTCGCGATAGGTGATGGCCGGGTTGCGTTCCCGATCAGGCTCTGTCATGTGACCTTGGAACCCAACTTCTGCCTGTTTGCCTGCGAAAGATGCCGCGTCCCTAGCAGCTTCTGCGGGTCATGGGCAACTCGCGGCATATCGAACCCTCGGCGAATACCGGGGAAACCGAGGAGGAGAAGTGCGTGCGGCCGGTTCGACGCGACTTTGTTAGCGTTTTTCTA
>Ga0182746_1001073_pt1 | contig 28251 bp, 27 predicted proteins | sample eDN3rd30CBELigOP_FD_128881 | JGI IMG/M metagenome (GOLD analysis project Ga0182746, IMG submission 128881) | Enriched Organic Plus compost microbial communities from Emeryville, California, USA - eDNA 3rd pass 30_C BE-Lig OP (version 2) (version 2) ... | reverse complement strand
CTTGGTGATGTTCTTGCCCTCGGCGGCGCGCTCGACGCCCGGGGGATCGGAATATTCAGCCACATGGGCATCCTCGAATGTCACCCAGTGCGACTGGTTGAGGTCCACACCGTATTCGTTGGCGAGGATGCCGCGCAGCCACGCGCCGGTGGTCTGGGTGTAGGCGCGCATGCCGAGCCGGCGGCCCGGCAGATCCTTCGGACGCACCACGCCGCGCTCGGAATTGTACAGCATGGTGTGATGCTGGAAACGCGACAGCATCGCGCAGGGGATCATCACGATCGGCTTGTTGTAGGCGCGCGCCTGCAGGTAGGTGACGATGGCGCATTCGCTGACGTCGAAGGCCTGCTCCCGCACCATCGGCTTGAACGCCCGGTTCATCGGTTTGACGGTGACGAAGTCGAACTTGACGATATCCGACGGGATTTCTCCGGCCTTCACCGCTTTGGTGTGCGGATAGTCGTCGAATGCGGTCCGTAACGTGATCGGTTCTGCGCTCATGGACTGGCCTTATGATTTGGCTTTGGCGGACGGCTGTGACGCTGTCATGGCCCGGTTGAGGAATTTCATGGTCTGCTCCAGCCCGGTCGCGAGGGCGCGCTGGCCGGCGGGATCAGAAATCTCCGCAAACCGCGCCGCCACGGTTTCGGGCGTGCGGTCCTGCGGCGCAAGATAGATACCATCCGTTTCGACCGTCATCACGCGGGCATAGCTCCCGGCCCCCGCCGTCAGAATGACGCCGGAGGGCGCGTCCTCGCTGGCGAGATAAAGCACGGCGGGCGTCACGTCATCAGGCTGCAACAATTCAGCGGTTCCCGGCGGCAGCAGCGCCTCGGTCATCCGGGTGGCGGCCACCGGGGAGACCGCATTCACCCGGATGCCGTATTTGCGGCCTTCCTCGTGAAGGGTCTTCATCAGTCCGACCAGGGCCGCCTTGGCGGCCCCATAGTTCGACTGGCCGAAATTGCCGTAGAGCCCGGTGGACGAGGTGGTGAAGATCACCCGCCCGGAGCCCTGCGCGCGCAGGGTCTCCCACACCGCCTTGGTGCAGTTCACCGCACCCATCAGATGGACATCCACCACAGCCCTGAAATCGGCCATATCCATATTGGCGAAGCTCTTGTCGCGCAGGATGCCGGCATTGTTGATCAGGACGTCGATACGGCCGAAGGCCGACAGCGCCCGCTGCGCCATCGCCTGCACCTGGCCGAAGTCGGTGACATCGGCGCCATCGGCAATCGCCGTGCCGCCCTGCGCCTCGATTTCGGAGACCACGCGATGCGCGGCTTCCGAGGACGCCCCGATTCCGCTGACGCCGCTGCCGAGGTCATTGACGACGACGCGGGCGCCACGGGCCGCGAAGCCCAGGGCATGGGCGCGCCCGAGGCCATTGCCTGCGCCGGTGATGATGACGACCTTGCCGTCGAAGCGAATGCTCATGATGGGCCGAAAAATCCGATGGTTTGACAGCTTTTACTTTTCCGGCTCGTAAAGCTCGACCAATTCCGAGATATCGCCGGAAAAGTCGATATCCGGACGGGCGCGGATCGCCTGGTAGAGCGCCGCGGCCAGCGCCGAGACCGGCGTCGCCACCCCGGCCCTGGCCGCGAGCTTCTGGCCGAGCGCGATGTCCTTGGCCATGATCGAGATCGCGGTCTGGCGCGGCGTGTAATTGCGGGCCGCCATGCGCGGGCCGAAGATCTGCAGCGGCCGGGAGTCGGCGAAGCCGCCCTCCAGCGCCGCGGCAAGACGATCCACATCCAGGCCGGCATGGCGCGCGGTCGCATAAGTTTCCGCCAGCACCATCATGGTCGCCGAAACGATCATCTGGTTGCAGACCTTGGTGGCCTGCCCGGTGCCGGCCGGTCCCATATGGGTGACGCGCTTTGACACCGCATCAAACAATGGCTGCGCGGCCGTGATGTCCGCTGCATCACCGCCCGCGAACACGATCAGCGTCCCCTGCTCCGCCGCCGGCACGCCGCCCGACACCGGCGCATCCACCCAGCGCACGCCCGCAGCATCGCGCATCTTCTGCGCAATGACGACGCAGGCATCCGGATCGATGCTGGAAAAATCGACAACCAGCTTTCCCGCACCGTCCTTGCCAACGCCCGCGAGTCCGCCGGGACCGAAGCACACGCTCTCGACCGCGTGATGGTCGGTGACACACAGGGCGACAATGTCCGCATCACGCAGGACGTCCGCCGGACTGGCGCAGATGATCGCGCCCTCCTTGGCGAGACCGGCCGTCTTGTCCTGATTCCTGTTCCAGACCGACAGACGATGCCCGGCGTTGCGGACGCGCATCGCCATCGGCAGGCCCATGTTGCCGAGACCGATGAAGCCGATGCATGGGGCTGTACCGGTCATTGCGCTCAGGACTTGGCGTGAGCAGCGGAGCGATCGAACCGGCGGATCGCCTGCTTCGCGATCATCGGCTTGACCGTGGTCAGAAACTCCACGACGTGCGGCATGGTGCGATGGGCCTCAAAGGCGGCAGCGTCATCATAGACTTCGTAGAGGGTCACGTGGTCCGGCTGGTCCTTCACCTGCAGCACATCGAACTGGCTGCAGCCCGGCTCCTTCTCGACGCAATTTCGCGCATTCGCCTGCACGAGCGGAAGGAAGTCGTTCAGCATCCCGTCCTTGATCTCGAAATCAACCACGATCACCAGTTCGGCCACACGCGTCTCTCCGGATGTTTGGTTTGTATTTGTAAAGCACGAACGAGACGGGATTGACAGGTCGAACAATCACAAGCCTCGTGTCCCGGGCGCGGCGCAGGACGAAGTCTTGCGCTGCAGAACCGGGACCCAGAACAAAATTTTCAAATAAGAATGGATCCCGGATCAGCGGCGCACCGCTACGCGCTGCACCGCGTCCGGGACACGAGACCGTGGATGATACAGGAGTCGCGCCCGCGCATGACAACGCCAATGCTCAATTCGCCAGCCGCGGATAGGTCTCGAGCGCGTTGTCGACCAGGATCTTCTGCATCATCGACTCGGGGATACCGGCCGGGACCGCATCCTCACCGTCGAAATGCCAATGCGGATAGTCGGTGGAGAACAGCAGCATCTTGTCGGAACCGATCTGCTCGACGACGCGGGTGAGCTGCTTCGGGTCCGGCGGGCTGTCGCTCGGCTGGATCGTCAGCCGCACATTCTCGTGCAGATATTCCGACGGCTGGCGCGTCACCCACGGCACCTCGGCGCGCACGCCGCGCCAGGTCTTGTCGGCGCGCCAGATATAGGATGGCAGCCAGGTGAAGCCGGATTCGATCAGCACGACTTTCAGTTTCGGATACTTCACGAACACGCCTTCGGAGACGAGGCTCAGCAACTGATCCTGAAACGCCTGCGCCTGGGCGACATAATCCTCGACATAATAGGACGGCCAGCCGACCGAGGTCGGCGCGAAGCGATACATGCTGCCGGCATGCACGCCGATCGGCAGACCGTGGCGTTCCGCCGCTTCATAGATCGGCCAGTGGAAACGCTTGCCGAGCGGCATCTCGCCCATCGCCAGGGTCAGCACCTGCACGAAACGCTTGTCGGACGCGCGATGCTCGATCTCCGCCGCAGCCAGTTCCGGATTCTGGATCGGCACCAGCATGGAGGCGCGCAGACGCGGATCACGGTCGAGCCATTCCTTCGCCAGCCAGTCGTTCACGGCCCGGCACAGCGCAGCAGCCATATATTCGTTGGCCAGCACCTGCGAGACATGGATGCAGTTGAGGATCGCGTAGCGCGAACCGAAGGTATCGAGCGCCTGGGTCCTCACCATGTCGAAGTCGCTGCCCGGCGGACCCTTCTGCGGCCGCCAGTCGGGCCGGCTCGCCAGCGGCGTGGTCGAGGGATAGCTCGTGAGATCGAGATTCTGGCGGTCGATGCCGCGGGCGACGATGGCATCCGCCCAGTAGTCGTCGAGATAAGGCAACAGCGTGCGCAGGCTGGGCAGCGCCGCATGCACATCGCAGTCGATGGCGCCGTAGTCAGTCAGCTTCATGGTCGATCCTAACACATGATCTATTATGATTGAGGCGGGTGTCCAGGCTTCGGCCTGTTCCCTCGCCCCGCTTGCGGGGAGAGGGTGGCGAGCAGCAAGGCTGCGAGCCGGGTGAGGGGGCGTGTCGGCGAGTCTCAGGCATTATGGAGATAGCCCCTCATCCCACCCTTCTCCCCGCAAGCGGGGAGAAGGAGCAGGCTGCGGCTTGTGGCAAGCGCCCCAAAGATCACGCGCGCGGGAATGCGACCTTGGCATTGTTGCGCAGGATCAGGTTCTTGTTCTCGGCGCTGATGCGCGCCTTGAAGAAGTAATCCGGATCGTCGAAGTCCCAGTGCGGATAATCGCTGGCGAACACCAGCCTGTCCCAGCCGATCCAGTCGCAGAGGTCGATCAGGTCCTGCGGGTTCGGCGGCTCCTCGACCGGCTGGGTCGAGAACCAGAAATGCTCGCGCACATATTCGGACGGCGGCCGCTTCACATGCGGGACCTCGTCGCGCATGCGCGCCCAGTGCTTGTCGAGACGCCAGCTCAGCGCCGGCACCCAGCCGAAACCGCCTTCGATCATCACCACGCGCAGGCTGCGGAAGCGCTCGAACACGCCTTCCAGCACCATGCTGGTCACGATCGCCTGGGCGGTGTGAGCGTTGGTGTGATGCTCCTCGAGATAATAGGACGGCCAGCCGGCGCCGGTAGAGGGATGTCCGTTGACGCCGCCGACATGCAGGCCGATCGGCAGATCATGGCGTTGCGCGGCCTCATAGATCGGCCAGTAGCCCGACTGGCCGAGCGGCGATGTTGAGCGCGGCGGCACGGTGATCTGGATGAAATCGGGATGGTCGGCCCAGTGCTCGATCTCGGCGACCGCATCCTCCGGGAATTCCGGATTGATCACGATCGACGCCTTCAGCCGCTTCTCGTGACGGGTCCAGTCCTCGACCTGCCACTCGTTCATGGCGCGGCACAGCGCGGCGGCATATTCGCGGTTGCGCAGCGAGCCGGCGGAGCCGAGCGGCTGCAGCACGCCGGTCTCGATGTTGTAGGCGTCGAGATGCTGCTTGCGCATGAAATCAAGATCGGACGCGGCGGGGCCGCCAGTCGGTGGCATCGCGTCCAGCCGCATGCCGTGGTTGTCCATGCGGTGGTAGATCCAGGTCGTACAGGCGCGGCGGACATGCTCGCGGTAGGTCGCCCGGTGGTGGACCCAGCGCGCCGACAGGAACCGGTCGAGCGCCTTCGGCGAGCTCATGGCCGGGTGAATGTCGCAGTCGATAATACCGATCTTGCTCTTCTGACCGGACGGGCGATCGAGAACCTGACTTTCCATCGCTGTCACCTTTCAGGCGTTTCCCCGGCCTCTGTTTAGGCCACTTTCAAACCGGAGGCCACTGCGAACGCCGGATCGACATGGTCCGCATGCGCCCAATGTGGCGGACGGAACCTGCAGCAGGGCCGCTACCCCTTCAGATGGCGCGCCGCAGCCGCTATCGCCAGTTCCGCGGTGTCAAAGACACCCCGCGCCGGCACACTGATCATCAGGTTCTCGGCCAGGCCAAAATCCTCGATGGTCCAGCCTTGGGCGTCTGTCCCATTCCGGGCGGGGCCATGCACCTCGGTACGGGCGCGCAACGTCCGCGAATCTCCGGTCCAGGCAAACACCGGCTTGCCGCGCGCATGGGCGTAGCCGATCTCAAACGCGGTCCCGGGGTCCATATACGGTCCGCGGAACGGGCTGATATCGGCCACGACGGCGGCAGCCGCGTCGATCATCGCCACATTGGCCTCGAAGATCGCCTTCGCCAGCATCGCCGGATCGTCGCCCGAGACGTCATTGTCGAGCGGCCAGAGCCCGGTCAAACCATGGCGGACGGCAATGTCCTTCAACGCAGCGCTGTAGGCTTGCGCGTCCGGCCGGAACACGCCGGGGCCGGCAAGGTAGATCGCCAGATTTTTCGTCACGGGGCCAGAGCGCGCCGGCTCAATGGCGGCGGTCGTGCCGGGGCGGCTCCGGCGCCTCCGCCTTCGCGGCCTCGCTGAACATGCGGCGGACGGCGCCGATGCCGATCAGCAGGCAGACCACGGCGCCAATGGCGAGATAAAGCCAGCCGCCATCCAGCATCGCCTGCAACGCATCCATCATGGCATCGTCTTTCCGCTGCTCTTGTGAAGAGGTCAATCGAACCAGACCCCGCAGCGCGTGTCCCGTCAACCGCCCTGGCTGGCAAGGCCGCGGCGGACCTGTGCTGCGGCGCAGTACGGATCCGCGACGAATATCGACGTCGTGTCCATTTTCAGGATTCGAAGACTATATAATAGGCATGATGGGCTTGGCGCTCCGGCTGGTCGCCTGTCGACGGGCCGGTTGCCCGGCGATCGTCCGCTCTTCAGCCTCCTGGGTCTCGCTTCAGTGCCTGCTTCGAGAGAAACGCAAATGACCGAATGCCTCCATTGCCAGATCAATGACCTCGTGCAGCAGCATATCGACAACGGGAATACGGACGTCGCGGACCTTGCCGCCATGATCATGGAAAGCCTCGCCGAACTCATCCTGCTGGCGCCGGAAATCGACCGGCCGATCCTGATGGCCGACGCCATCGGCCACTTCGGCAATACATTCCTGGAAAAGAGCGGCGCCACGCGAACCGAAGGCTCCGGATCGACCCACTGATCCGGCGCGGCTGACGGCTGTCATATCTTCGCAACGCAGCATTCATGGAACTTGCGAGTCGTTATCAAGTCATTGAATCGGCAAAAGAAAAACTTTCTCTGATAATGTCTATAAAAATAATGGACTAATGCCCCCGGATGCGCCAGGATTCCTGCCATAAGAAAGGAATCGCCCATGCGTCTCTGGTTTATTGTAATGGCTCTCGCCTTCCTCGCTTTGATCCCGGCTTTCATTGCCGAAGCCAAAGGGCGATCTTTCCATCTGTTCTGGCTCTACGGATTTTTCCTGTTCCCGTTTGCCCTCATCGACGCCAAGCTGATCGAACCAACGGCGGAGAAGAAAGCCGGCGACAAACTTCCCGATTTCCGGTTTCCGCCGCCGGACTTCCGGTTTCCGCCTCCGTTCCGCATTGATCCGTCATTGTACAATGGGAAGCGCATGATCCGGGGATGACGCCCGCCCGATCACCGGCACGGGTCTCCGGCTGAGGGACAGCGCTGTCGGCGCGACCAAGGGCGCCATGCGCAAGGTATAACATCGGTCTCCAAGCCCTCGGGCTGACCACAGACGGTCAGCCCTTTTTTTTGACGCCGCCGCAAAGCGGCCTGCGAACTTCAGACGCTCGGGATTCGGAATCGGCGATGCCGCCCAGGACACATCTCAGGCCGGCCGTTGCAGAACCCTCTCGTTTGTTCTCTTCAACCGAGCGTCCCCCGGCCACAGCGACATCATGTCTTAGCCAATGCGGGACTGTTGAATTCAACATTCCATCCTTCGGCACTCATTTAGAGACTGATTGAACCGGCATCCTTTGGTAAGCGACGTATCGCTTCACGACATGCTCCCGGGCTCCCGCCCGGGAGTTCTCACCAATGGACTGAATGATGCCGAAAATAATTGAACTGCTCTTGGGCTCGACCTGGTTTGGATATCTCGCCCGTATCGTGCTGACATACATGTTCTGGGCAAGCGGACTTGCAAAACTCATCGATTTTGCCGGCGGCAGCGCCGAAATGACCCATTTCGGGCTTGAGCCGGCGTGGCTCTACAATACGGCGACCGCCATCGTGCAGCTTGCAGGATCAGCATTCATCATCATGAAGAAGTGGACCTGGCTTGGCGCAGGCGCGCTGGCCGTGTTCACCGCCTTGACGATTCCGCTCGCCCATCCCTTCTGGACCATGGCCGAGCCGATCAGAACGATGGAATTCCACGTCGTGATGGAGCACATCACGGTGATCGGTGCGCTCATGGTGGTGGCCTACGCGTCGGTCCGCCAGTCCTGACAGCATTGCCGGCCAGCGCATCCCGCCATCATCCTGCAGGATGCGCTGGACCGGAGCATGACGGAGCTCCATGTGGACCCGCCGCAAGCACCGGCAGCAGTCCTGGAATGCACATCTCGGCGGCCCTTTATGCGGCAGCTTTCGCAACCCACGACGGCTCAGCCTTCGCGCGCATCAGCAGCCAGATATAGATCACATCAAATACGCAGCAGATGATCCCGAGGCCGAGGATCAGCGGCGTGCCATCGATCACCCCGTACTGGATCGTCGGGGCAAGCGTGCCCAGCCATTTGGCCACCGCGATGGTGAGCGACTGCCCTCGCATGCCGCCGCGCGCCGCGAACATCGCGATGAACAGGCCCGACATCAACGCGTTCTGCAGGAAGGCCGAATAGCCCTGCGCCCACTCGTAACCAAACTGCAGGATGAACAGCAGCTGCACCGCATAGCTCGCCACGAAGATCAAAATGCCCCAGCTCACAAACATCGCCGGCGTGACGAACTTCGGCAGCTCATCCCGGCCGAAACGGAAGAAGGTGTAGACGATGACGGCGTCCGCCAGCGCCCAGGCGACGTTGATGACGGACTGTGCCGTGATGCCGAGGCTGATCTCGTGGATGGCATAGATGCTCTCCCACGCGAAATTGAGCCCCAGCGCCGCGACCGGAATCGCGTAGGTGCGGTCACGAAAGCCCAGCCGGATCGCCTCGATATAGACGACCGTCCAGGCGATGCCGCTGATCAGTGTGAGGACGAGAGCCATGCCACGATCTCATTGTGATGAGACGGACTGTGGCAGAGGTTGGTAAACGCATCGGAACTGCGTGACTTCGCGGCGGAAAGGTGCGGATGCCCGGCAACCGGCCGGGCATGACGTATTCACCGCTCAAGCGGAGGGCCGCCGGCCTCAAGACGCGAGTTTGACGGCGTCCGGGGCGGCTTCATCTGTCCGGATGGCCTCGAATTGTCTCATCCTGAAGCGATGCAGCAGCCGCAATTCGGACCGCAGCGTATAAGGCGCGAAACCCGCCCGCTCGCAGCCCTTCAGGGAGGCGATATTGTCGACCTCGACAAACGTCACGACGTAACGGCAGCCGATATCGAGCGCCTTTGCGGCGATGAGAGCCATCGCTTCCGACATGATGCCGTTGCCCCGGTATTCGGGCGGCGTATACGCATTCTCGAGCAACGCCTCATCGGGCTTGAGAATCGGAAACCAGTCAGGACCGAAGAAGCTCTGGATCTTGTCGTTGTGCTCCGATCCCATCAGCCACTGAAAATAGCAGGGCGCGCCATTGCGATCGTCGATGGCGACGAAACATGTCGGGATACCGGCGTCAGCATGGGCCTGCCGCGTGGCAAGTTCGATGCGTTCCTTGCGATCCGGGATCGATGAGCTACGGGGCAGCAGCACGTCCCGGTCGCTGTCGCGAAACTCCCGAACCGAAATGGGGATTTTCGCCTTCCAGAGCTTCAGCGGGACCTCCAGATCCCGGCGAAGACCGTAGGCGAGCCGACGCTGATAGATGAGTCCGGATGCCTTCCGTCCGAGGTCTGCGAAACGACCCTGAGCCGCCAGTTCAACAGCCAACTGCACAGCATTCGGAAGCTGGGCCATGAAAGAGCCTCCCTTGTTGAAATCGCGCGCTTTTCTCGCGTGTCGTAACAACGTCAACCGGGACGCATCCTCATCCGGTACCCGCCAGTGTCTCAGGCCCCGGATGAATGATTCCGGGGATGCTAGGGGCCGAGGGGCCGATATTCGATAGTATCTTTGGGGTTACTTCTTTTGGACGAGAAGGCTTGAAACGGTATTGCGCAAGCTCTCGTCAAATATTGCGCTGCAGCGCGGATCACTTTGACCTGTGTCTACGGTTGACTGGACAGGCATCGCCAGTCTTATCGCCGCGACATATAGATTAATGACCAGACTGATCGAACGTGGGATGGGGAATGGCGGCCAGCAGGTCCCGCGTATAGTCCGCCTGCGGCGCGACCAGCACCTGTTCGGTCGGCCCCTGTTCGACGATCTGGCCGGCGCGCATGACGATGACGCGGTCGCATAGAAGCTGCACCACGTTGAGATCGTGGGAGACGAACAGATAGCTCATCCCCAGCGACTCCTTGAGATCCTGCAGCAGATTGAGCACCACCGCCTGCACCGACACATCCAGCGCCGCCGTGGGTTCATCGAGGATCACGAGATCCGGATTGAGCGCGATGGCGCGCGCAATGCCGACGCGCGCCTTCTGCCCGCCGGACAATTGATGAGGAAAGCGGTCCAGGAATTCGAGCGGCAGGCCGACCTGATGGGCCAGTTCCTCACAGCGCGCGCGGACGGCATCGCGGCCCTTGACGGTCCCCAGCCGCAGGATCGGATCGGCAATCGCACGCACCGCCGTGAAGCGTGGATTGAGGCTGTCGGTCGGGTCCTGAAACACCATCTGGATGCGCTTGCGCAGCGGCAGCGTCGCAAACTCCCTGGCGGGAATGTCGCCGATATTCTCACCATCGAACATGATCGTGCCATCGGTCTTGTCGATCAGCCGCATGACCATGGTCGATGTCGTCGACTTGCCGCAGCCGGATTCACCGACCAGACCGACGCTCTCGCCGCGATTGACCGTGAAGCTGATGCCGTCCACCGCGCGAAACACCTCCGGCTCAGGCGAGGGACCGCGCCGGAACAGCTTTCCCAGTCCCTCTGAAATGCCCTTGCGCGGATATTCCTTGACCAGCTTTTCCACGACCAGCAGCGGCGTGTCGTAAACCGCACCGTTCGTGACGGGGGTTTGGGGCACCGGAGCGGGCACATCCTCCGGCAGCAGATCGCGCAGCGCCATGCCCGGCCGCGGCGTCGCCCGCATCAGCTTGCGCGTATAGGGATGTTCCGGCGCGATGAAGATCGCGCGCGACTGCGCGGTCTCGACCACATGGCCCTTCTCCATCACCACCACCCGGTCGCAATAGGTCGCGGCCAGGCCGAGATCGTGGGTGATCAGCACCGTCGACATGCCGCGCTCGCGGGTCAGCTCGACGATCAGGTCCATGACCGTCTTCTGGGTCGTGACATCGAGCCCGGTGGTCGGCTCATCCGCGATCAGCAGTTGCGGACGACACGCAAGCGCCAATGCGATGACCACACGCTGGCACATGCCGCCGGAGAGTTCGAACGGATAGGCGTGATAGCGCTCGCGCGGCCGCGCAATCCGCACCTGGTCGAGGATTTCGATCGCCTTGTCGGTGAGCGCTGCTCCATCGGCCTGGGCGTGCTGGGACAGCACATCCTCGATCTGCAATCCGACCTTGCGGATCGGGTTGAGCGCGGCGCGCGGATTCTGGAAGATCATCGACATCTCGCGGCCGCGCAGGCTGCGCATCTGATCCTCGCTGGCGTCACGGATGTCGAGCCCGGTGAAATGCACCGCGCCTTCGGCGATGCGCCCGGCGCGATCGAGGATGCGCATCACCGCATAGGACGTGACAGACTTGCCCGAACCGGACTCGCCGACGATCGCCAGGGTCTCACCCTTGCCGATCATGATGTTCACATGCTGAACCGCGCGCACGACGCCGCGGCGGGTCTGGAATTCAACCGTGAGGTCCTGAACGTCGAGCAGCGGAACGACTTCGGTCATGTTCGCCTCACGTCCGCCGCTGCGGATCGACGATATCGCGCATGCCGTCACCCAGCAGGTTGAAGCAGAACACCGCGATCATCAGCGCAATGCCCGGGAAGAAGGCGATCCACCATTCCCCCGACACCATGAAGGCCGCGCCTTCCGCGACCATGATGCCCCACTCCGCCGTCGGCGGGCGCACGCCAAGGCCGATGAACGAGAGGCCGGCCGCATTGAGGATGGCGTAGCCCATGGTGAGCGACATCTGCACCATCATGATCGGCATGATGTTCGGCAGCACCTGCGCCAGCAGGATGCGCATCTCGCCGTTGCCGGAGAGCCGCGCCGCCTGCACGAAGCCGGCGTCGCGGCGGATGTTGGCTTCGGACCGGGCAACCCGCGCATAGAGCGGGAAGTTCACGATCGCGGTCGCAAGGATGATGTTCTCAACGGTATTTCCCAGCGCCGCGACGATGCCCATCGCCAGCACGAACAGCGGGAACGCCATGATCGTGTCGGCGATGCGGCCGACGATGCGGTCGGTCCAGCCACCGAAGAAGCCCGCAGCGACACCTGCAAGCCCGCCCATCAGAAACACCAGCGCGACCGAGGCGATGGCGATGAAGAAGTCGAGCCGGGTGGCGACGATGACACGGCTGAACACGTCGCGCCCAAGCTGGTCGGTGCCGAACCAGTGCGCCCAGGACGGCGGCTTGAGCGCCACGGACGTGTCGCTGGCAAGCGGGTCATAGGGGACGATGTAAGGGCCGATCAGCGCGGCCAGCACGATCAGCACAAACAGCCCGAAGGCGAAGCCGGTGACGGCGTTGTCGCTGAGGATATAGCGCGCATGACGCAAGGCTGCGCCAAGGCCGGTATTCGACGCCGCAGGCTTGGGAAGGGCGAGATTGCTCATGCCTCGATCCTCACCCGTGGGTCGATCAGCGTGTAGAGGATGTCGATCAGCAGGTTGAGCGCCACATACATCACCGCCATGGTGAGGACGAAGCCCTGCACCGGCGCGAAGTCGGACGCGATCAGCGCCTCCACCGCGAAGGAGCCGATGCCGGGCCAGGCGAACACCTTCTCCACCAGCACATTCGCGCCCAGCAGGAAGGAGAACACCATGCCGAGCGTGGTGACGACCGGCAGCATGGCGTTGCGGAAAGCGTAGGTGACGGTCACGGTATAGGGCGACAGGCCGCTGGCGCGGGCGGTGCGAACGAAATCGGACGAGAGCACGGCCAGCATCGATGCCCGCGTCATGCGCGCGATCGGCGCCAGCGAGAAGATCGCCAGCGTCAATGCCGGGAGAATGAGCTGATTGAGTGCCGCGAGGAACGTCCCGCCCTGCCCCGCCAACAAGCTGTCGATCAGATAAAAGCCCGTGAGCGGCGGCGGCGGACTGGAAAAGACGTCAAGCCGGCCCAGCGGCGGCGGCGACCAGCCGAGCAGGTAATAAAACACGTAGACCAGGATCAGCCCAGTGAAGAATACCGGCAGCGAGACACCGGCGGTGGAGACAACCCGGCAGGCATGGTCGATCAGCGAATTCGGCTTGGTCGCAGCCAGAATGCCAAGCGGCACGGCGATCACCACAGCAACGATCAGGCCAAGCAGCGTGAGTTCGGCGGAGGCCGGCAGCCGCGCCCGGATTTCTGCGGCGACCGGCTGGCCTGTCGTGAGAGAAGACCCCAGGTTGCCCTGGGCAAGATCCGCGACGTAGCGGACGAACTGCTCCGGCAACGGCTTGTCCAAACCAAGTTGCGAGCGGATCTGCTCGACGGCTTCCTTGGTCGCGGCCGGCCCGGCGAAGTAGGCCGCAGGATCACCGGGCAATGCGCGCGTCAGCAGGAAGGTGACGATGACCACGCCGATGAGGCTTGGGATTGCAACGAGGAGACGCTTGAAGATCACCCCGATCATGACTGTGCCCTTCCCATCTGCCGCAGTGTCAGCACCTCTGACTGACTCCCCTCCTCCTGCGCGCGCAGCGCGTGGTGGGGAGGGGTCGGGGGGTAGACATCACGAGGCGTTACACAGCCCCCCACCCCGGCTCGCCCTGCTCGCAGACCCTCCCCGCCGCTTCGCGGGGGGAGGATGAAGAGTAGCGCAGTGCTCCCCTCAATCCACGGCTGCTGGCGACGAAACATGGCTTCACCCGTTCTTACCCCTTGACCAATGCGCGATAGTCGAGCCGCCGGTGGAACCAGTACTGGTAGCCCGACACGTTCTTCTGCATCGCGACGTTGGAGAACGGCTGGAACAGGGGAATGCGCGGCACATCCGCGAAGGCGAGATCGACAAAGCCCTTCACGTCCTTGTCGTAGGTCGCCTGATCGCCAGTCGATGCCGCCGCGCCGGCGCCGTCGATCAGCGCGTCCATCTCCTTCGACTGGTAGCTCATGGTGTTGAAGACGGAATTCTTGCCGTGATAGCACCAGATGAAGAAATACTCCGGATAGTCGAGCCAGCCGGAGAACACGTTGGTGTAGAGCGGCAGCGTCTTCTTGTTCAGCTCCGTGCGCCAGGTGGCGCCGGGGATCTTGTTGATGGTCGCCTTGATGCCGACCTGGGCGAGACTCTCCTGCACCAGCACGCACAGCGGCTCGTTGACGGTGGCGAAGCCGAGGTCGAACGACAGCGTGGTCTCGAAGCCGTTCGGATAGCCGGCCTCGGCCAGCAACTGCTTGGCCTTGGCGATGTCGGTGTTGAACTTGGTCGGCTGCGGCCAGGCGACCTGGGTCGGCGTATCAGCCGGCGCGCCGAACATCGGCTTCGCAAGACCATACAGCACGGCGTCGACGATCTTCTGATACGGGACGGCATAGGCCACCGCCTGCCGCACCTTCGGATTGTCGAACGGCGGCTTGGTGACATTCATGCCGATATACTGGACGCCGTTGCTGAACGGCGTCGACACGATGTTGAGCTTGCCCGCATCACGCAGTTCGACAAAATCCTTGTTCGGCAGTTCATAGGAAATATCGGCGTCGCCGCGTTCCAGCAGCGCGCGCCGGTTGCCCGCTGACGGCACCATGCGCCAGATGACCCGCCTGATCTTCGGCAGCGGGCCGAGCTTCCAGTTGTCGTTCCGCTCGAGAACGACCTCGGTGCCCGCCGTCCAGTTCACCACCCGATAGGCGCCGCCGCCAGCGGTGTTGAGCTTGGTGTATTCGAGGCCCCACGGGTCCTTCTCGGTCGCGTGCTTCTTCACGAGACCGGAATTCATGACGCAGGGTACGATCACCGCAAGGTCGGGAATCGTCAGCCGGTCCTTGCGCAGGAAGTCCACCCGCACCGTGTGATTGTCGACGACGACGAACTGCTCCGGCTTCTCCATCGAGCCGGCGCCCATCTGGAAGGTCGGAAAGCCGCCGACGGTGACAGCGCGGTCCAGCGACCATTTCACATCATTGGCCGTGATCGGCGTGCCATCCTGGAAGGTGGCGTCCTTGCGCAGCTTGAACGTCACCGACATATCGCCGACGTTCATATCCTCGGCGAGTTCAGGCTTCAGCTTGTCACGGTCGTAATATTGCGTGCCGTTCGGCAGCGTCTTCATCTCATGGCTGATCAGCCGGTCGTAGCAGTTCCAGGACACCTCGTAGCCGGGCACATTGGTGCCGATGCCGTGGATGTCGATATTGTTCGGACCGCTCTCGGAAACGACCAGCAGCGTCTCCTGACGCGACTGGGCCTTGGACGGCGACCACACCGCCGGCGCGGTCACCATGCTGCCGGCCGCGAATGCCGTGCCGGACTTGAGAAAATCGCGACGCTTCATGAGAGGCTCCCCAACCGTTGTCCCGGAGGGAACTTCGCAAACGCCGTGCCAAGCCCGCCATGATCGGGCAAGACTCGTAACATGTTGTGTTTATTGCATATTTTTAAAAGACAGAAAGGGGAGCTGACCCGAAGCCTTGAAATCCTGCATACAATTGATCATCAATTGCCTATTATATATTCAGAAATGTGAAGAGCCTTAGGGATAGGCAGCATACTTATTCGACCCGACTCCACCCTGCCAAAGCCGCCAGGGCCGGCCAGCACCCCATGACCGCTGGCGTACGACTTGCTTTGCGTCATCAAGGTTCCAAAGCGACTTCCGCAGGACGCGACGTGCATTCAGGACGCCTGACCGCAGCCCGACCGGACACCGCTGATATTCATTTCGACGCAAGCCTCTGGCATTCCTGTCGCCAGCCACAAACAAGGCTGCCGCAGCGCCAATGAACATGCACTCCAAGGATCTCGGCGCAATTCTCCAGGAGATCGCCGAAGAGATTTCGCTCCGCAAGGACAGGGGAAAGGTCGCCGACTATATTCCGGAACTCGCCAACGTGAGCCCCGATCATTTTGGCATCGCCGTCGTCGACGCTGACGGCAACGTCCATACGGCGGGTGACAGCGACATCCGGTTTTCAATCCAGAGCATCTCCAAGGTTTTTACGCTGACGCTTGCTCTGGGCCGCGTCGGCGACAAACTCTGGCGACACGTCGGCCGCGAACCATCGGGCAGCCCGTTCAACTCGATCGTTCAGCTGGAATACGAGAAGGGCATTCCGCGCAACCCGTTCATCAATGCAGGCGCGATCGCCGTCACGGACCTGATCCTGTCAGGGCATCAGCCGCGTGAGGCGCTCGGTGAAATCCTCCGCTTCATGCAATTCCTTGCCGACGATGCCTCGATCGGAATCGATGAAGCCGTCGCGGCGTCGGAGGAGCGCACCGGCTTCCGCAATATCGCCCTCGCGAACTACATGAAATCGTTCGGCGTCCTCGACAATCCGGTGAAGTATACGCTTGGCGTTTACTTCCATCATTGCGCCATCGCGATGTCATGCCGGCAGCTTGCCATGGCCGGGCGCTTTCTCGTCCACCTCGGACGGAATCCGTCGACCGGCCATTCCGTCGTTCCACCGGAACGGGCACGGCGCATCAATGCGGTGATGCTGACATGCGGGCACTATGACGGGTCCGGTGAATTCGCCTATCGCGTCGGGCTGCCGGGCAAGAGCGGCGTCGGCGGCGGCATTCTTGCCATCGCACCCGGCAAAGGCTCAATCGCGGCATGGGCGCCCGGCCTGGACGCCCTGGGCAATTCTCATCTCGCGCGCATCGCGCTCGAGACTCTCACAAAACGACTGGGCTGGTCCATCTTCGGCGGCTGAACCAGCCTTTGTTACAAACTTTGTTACGAGCCCAGCGTGCGGGGCTTGGACCGGCGCTCTTCCGCGATCGCCTCTTCGTGATACCAGCTTCCACCGAAATCAGACGTGAGCGAAAAAGAGGCGCGCACCGGAGGCTTCGACTCGGCCCGGCCCTTCCGGCCGCCTGCAGGGAACTGATAAATCTTTGCTGTTTGTTTGGTTGATTTCGTTTCCACCTCGACCTCCATGAGCACCAGGCCCTTTTCGCCGATTATATAACGCCCAACCCCGGATTCGCTCCCTTTGCCTGCGATAAAATCACTTGGTGCCTACAATTTGCGCACTTAAGACAATGCATCTTTCGTTAGCATTAAGGTTGTGGTGCGCGTGTGCCAAAGCCAGGCGGCTGTTGAAAATCACCGTCAGCCCATCAGGAACCGTCACCGCACAGCAAACAGCAAAGGCAGCGCGGGCATGGCCACGTCAGACATGAGAGATCGCACATGACGAAGTATAAACTTGAGTACATCTGGCTCGACGGATACACGCCGGTGCCCAATCTGCGCGGCAAGACGCAACTGAAAGAATTCGACAGCTTCCCGTCTCTCGACCAGCTGCCGCTCTGGGGCTTCGACGGCAGCTCGACGATGCAGGCCGAAGGCAGAAGCTCGGACTGCGTGCTCAAGCCCGTCCGCGTGTTTCCGGATGCAGCGCGCAAGAACGGCGTCCTGGTGATGTGCGAAGTGATGATGCCCGATGGCGTCACGCCGCATGTCTCCAACAAGCGTGCAACAATCCTGGATGACGAAGGCGCCTGGTTCGGCTTCGAACAGGAGTATTTCTTCTACAAGGACGGCCGGCCGCTCGGCTTCCCCGAAAGCGGCTATCCGGCCCCGCAGGGTCCTTATTATACCGGCGTCGGCTACAAGAATGTCGGCTCCGTCGCCCGTCAGATCGTCGAAGAACATCTGGACCTGTGTCTTGCGGCCGGCATCAACCACGAAGGCATCAATGCCGAGGTGGCGAAGGGCCAGTGGGAATTCCAGATCTTCGGCAAGGGCTCAAAGCGCGCCGCTGACGAAATGTGGATGGCCCGCTATCTGCTGCAGCGGCTGACCGAGAAATACGGCATCGACATCGAATATCACTGCAAGCCGCTCGGCGACACCGACTGGAACGGTTCCGGCATGCACGCCAATTTCTCCACCACCTATATGCGGGAGATTGGCGGCAAGGATTACTTCGAGCTCCTGATGAAGGCGTTCGAAGAAGCCCGTCAGGATCACATCGCGGTCTACGGACCGGACAATCACATGCGCCTCACCGGCAAGCATGAGACGCAATCGATCCATCAGTTCAGCTATGGCGTTGCTGACCGTGGCGCGTCGATCCGGGTGCCCCACAGTTTCGTGAACAACGACTACAAGGGATATCTCGAAGACCGCCGGCCGAATTCACAGGGCGACCCCTACCAGATCGCCTCGCAGATCCTGAAGACGATCTCGTCGGTTTCCACGGATGCGAAGGACGCCGCTGCCGCGTAGGCCTGATACGATGTGATGGACAAGATCGTCTTCGCGTTGAGCCCCAAAGCATCGCGCGGAGACGGCATCAGGTCCCTTTGGCATTGATCTCTTGCCGAGCCCCTGAGATCAACGCCCCCGGGGGAGGTTCTTGGCGGTTCCTCCCCCACTTCTTGTGCCAGATCCGCTACGGCCGACGGGGTCGAGGGTCACGATCCGGATCGCCGGATCGAACATCTTCAGCGCGTATGTCCCTGAGCAGGCACTGTCGGGGGCTGATCTTGCCGATCGTCATCACGGGGATTTTGGAATGCCGGAGACGAGCAGATCCAGTTCCTCATTGATGATCTGGACCATCACGTCCGATGGGCCGCTCTGGCGAACACCCCGGTTGACACACAGCGAGAGCTCTTCCGACGGAAGCCGGTCGCCGAGGACATTGAGATAAGCCAGTTGACCATCCTTGACCTCGCGGTAGACATCGAAATAGCTCAACACCGTGACCATTTCGCTGTCGCGGACGAGTGATTTGATCATCGCGGTCGAGTTGGTGGTGACGAGGCCGATGGGGTCGACAGCCGCGCGGGCAAATGCCTGCTCGATGACGTTGCGGATCGCCAGTGTCTGGTCCGGCAGCACGAAAGTATAAGCCGCGCAGTCGGCCAGACGGATGCTGCCCTGCCCGGCCAGCGGATGCGACGGGTTGACGATCACGCCCGTCGGACCGCTGAATTTCAGGATGGTCCGCAGGTCCTCGCGGGGCGGCGCGTTGAAACACAGCATCAGATCGATGCTGCGCTCCACCAGCCGCTCCAGCAGATGGGACGTGCCGCCCACCATCGCATCGACCGTGATCCGGGGAAGCCGCGCCTGCAGCCTGGTGATGACGTGAGGGATCAGTTCCGACGCGAAACATTCCATCGTGCCGATATTGATGTGGCCGCGCCGCAGGCCCTGCAGTTCCTGGATCTTGACGCGCGCCTGATCCTGTTCACGCCGCCAGCGGCGCACCTCAGTGACGACCACTTCGCCAGCCGCCGTCAGACGGACACCGCGCGCCAGGCGCTCGAACAACGGCACGCCGATCTCGGCTTCCAGCAACAGGATGTGGCGGTTCACGGCCGAAGCTGACGAATTCAGGCGCTCGGCGGCGCGGCGGATCGACCCGGAGCGTGCAACTTCATCAAGCAGGAGTGCGGCGGGCGAGAGAAGCGGCATAATTTGTAGTTGTCACGTGTGATGTTAGCGTTTCAAATTCTCGCGCGGAGCATACGAACAAATGCGCTTGTTTCCACTCGCAAACCGCATCGATAGTCGCACCGGTCCTTGCAAAGCGCGCGAAGCGGCGGCCGAACGGTAACATATGCGAGCGCTTCGCTGACAAGAATGCCTGTGTCAATGACAGTTGAACTGCCGTTTCTCGACCATCATCACTTCCTGCGCAAGACATTCGACATCGCACGGAATGCCATGGAGGCCGGCGACCATCCCTTCGGCAGCATCCTGGTCGGGCCTGATGGCGCCATCCTCATCACCCAGGGCAATGGCTACACCTCCGAGGGGGGCGACATGACGGCGCATGCCGAACGGCTCGTCGCCACTCGCGCCTCGAAGTCCTTCACACCCGAGTTCCTCGCCAGCTGCACGCTCTATTCCTCGGCGGAGCCCTGCGCGATGTGCGCCGGCGCGATCTATTGGGCCGGCATCGGCCGCGTCGTCTTTGGCCAGACGGAACGGAGCCTCAAGGAGCAGACCGGCGATCATCCCGAGAATCCAACCCTGGATCTGCCCTGCCGCGTGGTGTTCGCCGCAGGACAGCGGCACGTCGAGGTGATCGGTCCCTTGCTGGAAATGGAAGCGGCTGCGCTGCATGAAGGCTTCTGGGCGCGGCATGCCGTATGAGCGGGCCCTGCCGTTGTCATCACGACCGGCGGCTGGGAGTTGACCTGCCCCGGCCGGCAGCACAAAAAAGCAGGCGCAGCATGACAAGTCGGCGGACTGGAATCCGCCTATCAGCTTGAGCATCAGTCTTGAAGAGGCACCTGATGGCCGGTACATCGCGGAAGATGCACCTCGGAGCGTTCTTTCATCCGACGGGAAACCATGTCGCCGCGTGGCTGCATCCGGACGCGCAGATCGATGCCGGAACGAATTTCCAGCACTATGTCGAACTGGCGCAGACCGCCGAGCGGGCAAAATTCGACCTGATGTTCCTGGCGGATTCCGCCGCGACCCGCGACGGCAATGTCGAGGCGCTCAGCCGCTGGCCCCAGTATATGGCCTATTTCGAGCCGACCATGCTGCTGGCTGGCATCTCGGCTGCGACCAAACATATCGGCCTCGTCGCCACCGCCACCACCAGCTACAACGAGCCCTACAATATCGCCCGCCGGTTCGGGTCGCTCGATCTGATGAGCGGCGGCCGCGCCGGATGGAACGTGGTCACCTCCTCCAACGTCTCGGAGGCCTACAACTTCGATCGTGACGATCACTACGGCCACGGCGAACGATATGACCGCGCCAGGGAATTCGTCGATGTCGTGCGTGGACTTTGGGACAGCTGGGACGACGATGCGTTCGTGAGGGATCGCGGGACCGCGCGATACTTCGACCCGCAGAAGCTTCACCACCTCCATCACAAGGGCGCTCACTTCGAGGTTCGCGGACCGTTGAACGTCGCCCGCCCCCCGCAGGGCCATCCGGTCTTCGCCCAGGCCGGAGCCTCCGAAACCGGCCGGGAGTTCGCCGCGCAGATCGCCGAGGTCGTCTTCACGCCGCTGCACACGTTGCAGGAGGCCCAGGCCTTCTCCAACGACCTGCGCCGCCGGATGGACAAATACGACCGCGACCCGCGGCATCTGAAAGTGACGCCCGGCCTGAATGTCATCGTCGGCCGCACCGATGAAGAGGCCGAGGACAAGCACCAATACCTGCAATCACTGATCCATCCCGATGTCGGGCGGCAGCTGCTCTCGACCGAACTCGGCGGCTTCGACCTCTCGCCATTCCCGGTGGATGGCCCACTCCCCGTCAATCTGATCGACAAGGCCAAACTCACCAGCAGTTCCGGACGGCGGATCATGGAAAAGGGCGAGGAGCCCGGCCTGACCATCCGCGACATCTACCGGTGGTATGGCGGCGCGCGCGGGCAGCGCACGCTCAAGGGATCGCCGCAGCACGTCGCCGACGAGATGGAGGAATGGTTCCGCGCGGAGGGCGTGGACGGCTTCCTCATTCAGCCCGCCCACCTGCCGGGCGGATTGAATGACTTTGTCGATCTGGTCATCCCCGAACTGGTGCGCCGGGGGCTGTTCCGCTCCGAATACGAAGGCCGGACATTGCGTGAGAACCTCGGCCTGCCGCGGCCGGAAAGCCGCTATGCCCGGATGCAGAAAGCGGAGCACGAACCCACTGCCCCAGCCGCATCCGTCCTGGAACCGGGCAGCCATCCGTGAGCGTCGCCGGTCGGCGCCTCGGCCATCAATGTCGCAATCCCAACCATCGTGCGTTTGCGGTTATCGCCGCTTCATGGTCGGGTCGAGGGCGACCCGCATGGACTCGCCAAGCGCATTGAACGCCAGCGCCGTGAGCAGGATCGCCATGCCGGGCGCATACATCTGGGCCGGCGCGATCTCGATATAGTTGTAGGCCCGCGCCAGCATGCCGCCCCAGCTCGCCGCCGGCGGCTGCACGCCGAGTGAGAGGAAGCTCAGGCTCGCTTCCGCCAGCAGCGCGATGGCAAGCATCAGGGTCACCTGCACGATCACCGGCTGGATCGCGTTGGGCACGATATGGCGCACGATGATGTGCCTGGTGCTGGCGCCGAAGCCGCGCGCGGCATCCACATAGAGCGCGTTCTTTACCACCAGCGTCTGCGCCCGCACGATGCGGGCCAGCACCGGGGCAAACACGAAGCCGACCGAGAGCATCGCATTGGTGAGGCCGATGCCGAGCGCGCCGGTGACGGCGATGGCCAGCACGATCGGCGGGAACGACAGCAGCGCATCAATGAAGCGGCTGACGATGTCATCGATCCAGCCGCCGAGGAAACCGATCAGCAGGCCGACCGGCACGCCGAGAACGATGGCGACGCCGACCGCAAGCAAAGAGGCGTAGAGCGAATTCGGCGCGCCCCAGATCAGGCGGCTGAGCACGTCGCGCCCGAGATCGTCGGTGCCGAGCCAGTGCTCCGCGCTCGGCGGCAGCAGCAGTTCGGCCACGTTCTGATCGGTCGGCGAATACGGCGCGATATAGGGTGCGAGCACCGCCACAAGGATCAGCAGCACCAGATAGGTGATGCTGAGCACGGCGCGCAGATCCGAGCGCACCCAGCGCATAAAGGCGGAACGCGGCTTGCGGGCCGGACGTGCGGCTGCCGGACTGGCTGTGATGCTGCTCATGCTTCTGCCACCCGCGGGTCAAGCAAGGAACTCAGGACATCGACAACAAGATTGATGACGATGACGAAGACAACGAGGACCAGCACCACGCCCTGCACCACCGGGAAGTCCTTGTTGATCGCCGAATAGGCGACCAGGCTTCCCGCGCCCGGAATGGCGAACACGGCCTCGATGACGACCGCGCCGGAGAACAGCCGGTTCACCTGCAACCCGAGGATCGTCAGCAACGTCACGCTGACGTTGCGCATCCCATGCTTCCAGAGGATGGCGATGGGTCCCAGCCCCTTGGCACGCAGGGTGCGGATATATTGCGAGCCGAGCACTTCGATCAGCGCGCTGCGCACCTGCCGGGCCAGTTCCGCGATGACACCGGTCGCCAGCGCGATCGCCGGCAATGTCGCATGCAGCAGCGCCCGGCCCGGCTCGACGGTGATCGGCCGCGCGCCGGTCGCCGGAAACCAGTTGAGGCCGAGCGACAGATTCGCCACCAGCAGGATCGCCAGCCAGAAGCTCGGCAGCGCGACGCCGAGCGACGCCACGCTGGTGACGAAGGCATCGACGCGCGAGCCGGCCCGTGTCGCGGCGATGACGCCGAGCGGAATGCCGATCAGCGCCGAGATGATGAGGGCGTAAGTCGCAATCAGCAGCGTGTTCGGCAGCCGCTGCATGATCAGATCGATCACCGGCGCACTCGACAGCAGCGAACGTCCGAGGTCGCCCTGGATCGCATGCCAGAGCCATCGGCCATACTGCACGATGAACGGCTGATCGAAGCCGTAGAGCTGGCGGATCTCCTCGATGCGTTCCTTCGAGGCGTAGTCACCGGCCAGCGTGACCGCCGGATCGCCGGGCACAAGCTGCAGCAGCGAGAACACCACGAAGGTCGCAAAGATGATGATCGGCAGGAGCTGCCACAGCCGCCGGATCACCAGACGCGCAAGTGTCGCCATCACGTCATTCCATTCATGCGGTCACTCTCTCGGGTCTCTTGCAAACCATCGCTGCGGTCATTCCGGGCCGCGGGCAACAGCCCGCGAACCCGGAATCCAGCAGCAAACTCCAGAGCACCTGGCCGGATTCCGGGTCCGGCCTTCGGCCGTCCCGGAATGACGACTTCTGCAACAAGCCTGCTCACGCCGAGAGCCACACCTCCTGCAGCTTCGGCGTCGTCAGCAGGTTGTCCTGGAAGTTCTGGATCTTCTTGCTCTGGATGGTGACGCCCGGCGAGATGTACTGCACCAGCTCCAGCGCCTGTTCGACGACGAACCGCTGCAGCTTGGCGAATGCCGCCTTGCGCGATTCCTGGTCCTGCGCCGACATGGTCGCATCCATCAGTTCGCGGAAGCCGGGCAGTTCCACCTTGCCGGCATTGCGCAGCGCATCCTTGCCGAACAAGGCTTCATAGAACTGGCTGGGATCCGGGAAGCCGCCGGCGGGGCTAATCAGCATCGCGCCCTTGGCCTCGATCATGAATGCCTGGATCGCCTGCTGCGGTGCGACCGGCGTCAGCTTCACCCGGATGCCGGCCTTGGCCAGCTGAGACACGATCAGTTCCTGCCGCTGCATCGCCGCCTGGTCCGGCCAGCCATAGGATTCGATCTCGATGCCGTTGGGATGGCCGGCCTCGGCGAGCAGCTTCCTCGCCTTGTCGGGATCGTAATTGTAATACTCCGCCGTCGCCGGATCGCAGGCCCAATGCGCCTTCGGCAGCACGGCGGATGACGGCTGGCCGAGGCCGAGCGCCACCACCTTGTTGATCTCGTCGCGGTTGATCGCATAGTTCATCGCCTGACGGATCCGCACATCGTTCAGCGGCGGCCGTCCGTAGTTGATGAACGCGCCGTAGAACACCAGCGACGGGTTGGCCTTGGCGATCACATTCGACGAGCGGTCGGCGATCAGTTTCTGCTGCGGCTGCAGGTTCAGCGCGAGATCGACTTCACCGGCGATCGCCGAGCGGGCCGCGGTGTTAAGCTCATTGATGATGCGGAATTCGATGCTGTCCACATAGGGCTGGCCCGACTTCCAGTAATTGTCGTTGCGCACCAGCTTGATGCTGGTGTTGTCCTCCCAGCTCACGAACTTGAACGGCCCGGTGCCGACCGCGAGCCGGTCGAGATTCGGCCCCTTCTCCTGGATCAGCTTCGGCGACACCATCAGGCCGATGCGGTTGGTCAGCATCACCGGCAGGCCGGCATTCGGCCGGTTGAGGCGAAACGTGACCTGGTTCTTGCCGGTGACGTCGACGCCGTCGACCGTCGCGAGATCGGCCTTCACGTTGGAGCGCGGATCGTTCTTGTAGCGCTCGATATTGATCTTCACCGCCTCCGGATTGAACGGCGTGCCGTCATGGAAAGTGACGCCGTCCACCAGATCGATCACCAGGGTCTTCGGGTCGGTGAACGTCCAGGCTTTCGCCAATCCCGGCTTGAGCTCCAGCGTCATCGGCTCGAAATCGATCAGCGCGTCATAGATCGCATAGAGCGTATCGAAGTCCGGCAGGTTGCGGCCAGTCATCGGATCGATGGCGGCCGGATTGTAGGGAATGGCGATCCGCAGGTTACCGCCACGGCGCGGCGTGCCCTGCGCGAGCGCCGCGCCCGGCAGCAGCAGCGCGCCGCCGACAGCCGCGGCCCCCTTCATCACATCGCGGCGGTCCAGTGTGCCGCCGTTGAACTGATGCTCACTCATCCTCACCTCCCATCCCTTCCGCGCGTTGCGCGATGACCTTGTTGAATTGCCAACGTTATCGGCCTGACGGCTCAGGTCTTCATCCACACCTCGGTGAATTTCGGCGTGGTCAGCAGGCTGTCGTGATGATTCTGGATCTTCGGATTGGCGACGCTGACGGTCGATGAAATGTACTGCACAAGCTGCAGCGCATTCTCGGCGACGAACCGCTGCAGCTTGGCGAATGCCGCCTTGCGCTCCTCCTGCGTCTGCGCGGAGGTCGTCGCATCCATCAGCTCGCGGAAGCCCGGCAGCTCGACACCGCTCGGGTTGCGCAGCGCGGTCTTGCCGAACAACGACTCATAGAGCTGGCTGGGATCAGGGAACGCCGAGGCCGGCGTGATGAACATCGATCCCCGCTTGTCGATCATATAGGCCTGCACCGCCTGCTGCGGCGCGAGCGGTATCAGCTTGATGCGGATGCCGGCCTTGGCGAGCTGAGAGATGATCAGCTCCTGCCGCTGCATCGCCGCCTGGTCCGACCAGCCGAAGGTCTCGATCTCGACGCCGTTGGGATGCCCGGCTTCCGCCAGCAGCTTCTTGGCGCGATCAAGGTCGTAGGCATAGAAATTGGCGGTTTCCGGATCGCAGGCCCAATGCGCCTTGGGCAGCACGGCCGATGACGGCTGAGCGATGCCCTGGGTGATGATGCGGACGATCTCGTCACGGTTGAGCGCATAATTCATCGCCAGCCGCACCCGCACGTCGTCCAGCGGCGGGCGGCCGTAATTCAGGTAGGCGCCGTAGAGCACCAGCGACGGTGTCGCCCGCGCAACCACGCTGGAAGAGCGGTCCGCCACGGTCTTCTGCAACGGCTGCAGGTTGATCGCGAGATCGGCTTCGCCCGACACAACCGAGCGCACCGCGGTGTTCAGCTCGTTGATGATCTTGATGTTGACGCCATCGAGATACGGCAGGCCGGGCTTCCAGTATGTGTCGTTGCGCACCAGCACGAACGAGTCGTTGTCCTGCCAGGACACGAATTTGAACGGCCCGGTGCCGACCGGGTTGCGATCGATATTCGGGCCTTTCTCCTGGATCGACTTTGGCGACACCATCAGCCCGACGCGATTGGTGAGGATGCTCGGCAGGCCGGCATTCGGGCGATTGAGCTTGATGGTGACCTGGGTCGGTGAATTGACCTCGACGCTGGCGACCGAGCTGACATCAGCCTTCACGTTCGAGCGCGCATCATTCATGTAGCGCTCGATGTTGAATTTCACCGCATCGGCATTGAACGGAGAGCCGTCGTGGAAGCTCACGCCCTCGACCAGATCGAGCACCAGGGTGGTCGGATCGGTGAAACGCCACGCCCTGGCAAGACCCGGCTTCAGCTCCAGCGAATTCGGCTCATAGTCGATCAGCGCATCGAACACCGCGTAGAGAACATCGAAGTCGGTCAGGTTGCGCCCCGTCATCGGGTCGACGGCTGCCGGGTTATAGGGCATCACCAGCCGCAGCGTGCCGCCCTTGCGCGGTGCTGCATCCTGCGCAAACGAGGGATGCGGCAGCAGCAACACGCCACTGGCCGCGGCGATGCCCTTGACCAGATATCTGCGGTCGATCTCTCCGGTATTGCGCTCGCTCATCCCGTCCTCCCGTTGCGCGCCGGTCTTCGCCGGTCTCGCATATTGATTCTTCTCACGCAGGCACTGACGCGAGCCCTCCCGCCACGCCGATCGGCTTGCCGGCGAAGTGGCAGGCGACGAAACGTCCGGGCTGGATCTCGCGCCATTCCGGTTCGCGCTGGGCGCATTCTGCCACGGCAATGGGGCAGCGGGTGTGAAAACGGCAGCCCGCCGGCGGATTCAGCGGGCTCGGGATCTCGCCCTTGAGGATGATCCGCTGCCGGTTGCGCAGCCGCACGGGCACCGGCTCCGGCTCGGCGGAGAGCAGCGCCTGGGTATAAGGGTGCAGCGGCGCCTTCATCAGCGCTTCCGACGGCCCCAGCTCGGCCAGCCGCCCCGCATACATCACCGCGACGCGGTCGCTCACATGGGCGACGACACGCAGGTCGTGGCTGATGAAGACATAAGTCAGCGAGAACTCGCGCTGCAGGTCGGCGAACAGGTTGAGCATGTCCGCCTGGATCGACACATCGAGCGCCGCCACCACCTCATCGCAGACGATCAGCCGCGGCTCGAGCACCAGGGCACGGGCAATGTTCGCACGCTGCTTCTGGCCGCCGGAGATCTCATGCGGATAGCGCTGGGCGAGTTGCGGCGCGAGCGCGACATGATCGAGCATCTCCAGCGCCTTGCGCCTGCGTTCCTCCGCCGTGCCGACACCGGCGACATCCAGCGGCTCCCGCACGCTTTCAAGGATGGTCATGCGCGGATCGAGCGCGGCGTTCGGATCCTGGAAGATGATCTGAAACGACCGGCGATGTTCGCGCAATTCGCTGCGGCTGAGCTCAAACGGATTCTCGCCGGCATGCAGCATGCGCCCGCCGCTCGCCGGCACCAGGCAGACGATGCAGCGGCCGAGCGTGGATTTGCCCGATCCTGATTCACCGATGACGCCGAAGGTCTCGCCTGGCATCACCTCGAAACTGACGCGATCGACCGCGCGCACCACCTGCCCGCGGCGGCGCCCCGGAAACGAGACTTCCAGATTCTCGACCGTCAGGATCGGCCCGGTTGGCGATGGCGCCTTCACACGTCCGCTCCCGCCAGAACAAGTTCATTATACCGGCGGCAGCGGACATGCCGCTCCCCAGCGACAACCAGATGCTGCGGCTCCTCGCACGGCGGCTCCGCATAGCTGCAGCGCGGCCCGAAACGGCAGCCCGCCGGCATTTCGGTCGGTGACGGCACGCGGCCGGGAATCGATGGGAGCTTGGATTTCGGCGACGCCTGCTTCG
>Ga0182746_1001072_pt1 | contig 28321 bp, 29 predicted proteins | sample eDN3rd30CBELigOP_FD_128881 | JGI IMG/M metagenome (GOLD analysis project Ga0182746, IMG submission 128881) | Enriched Organic Plus compost microbial communities from Emeryville, California, USA - eDNA 3rd pass 30_C BE-Lig OP (version 2) (version 2) ... | reverse complement strand
GCCTTGGTCGCGGCCAGCCAACAGGCCACCATCGCCGGGTTGTTGGCCGAACGGATCAGCACCCGGTTGCCGGGCTTGACGCCGAAATCCTCGACCAGCGCATGAGCGATGCGGTTGGTCCAGTCGGTCAGTTCCTTGTAGCTGCGGATACGGCCATTGCCGATCAGCGCGACATTGTCGCCAAAGCCCTTTTCGACCATGCGGTCGGTCAGTTCGACCGCGGCGTTCAGGTATTCGGGATAATCAAAACCATTGAGCAACAGCTGCGGCCACAGCTCGGCCGGCGGCAGGTTGTCGCGTGGAAAAGTATCGACATGGGCCGAGGGTCCAAGCGGTGGATTGCCGGTCATTTTCTGTCTCCCTGTTGGGCGGGCGGACATCTTGACGTGCCTTGGCCCGCGGACATGCTGTTGTTGTCAGGCGGGGATCACGGCGGTCGCCTCGATCTCGACCTTGGCCCGGTCCTCGACCAGGGCCACGACCTGAACCAAAGCCATGGCCGGGTAGTGTCGGCCGATGACATCCTTGTAGGCCTGGCCTATATCCTTGAGCGCCGCGAGATATTCGCGCTTGTCGGTCACATACCAGGTCAGGCGCACCAGATGTTCAGGGCGCGCACCGGCCTCGGCCAGAACCGCGACGATGGATTGCAGCGCCGTGCGCACCTGTCCGGCGAAATCATCGGTCTCGAATTCTTGCTGATCGTTCCAGCCGATCATGCCACCGGTGAACACCATCCGTCCGGTAGCGGCCACGCCGTTGGAATATCCCGGCGTCGCCTTCCAGTTTTTCGGATGCAGAACCTCATGCACCATCGCTTGCCTCCATGAACGCGATCATCTTGCGGCGGATCGGCTCGGGCCAGGGCGCCGCGCGGCCCTCGGGCTTAACCCATACAAGGGTCGAGGCACAGTTCAGACGGACCTGGCCGCCCGCACTTGCCTCAAGAGCCAGCTTTGCACTGGAGCGGCCGACATCTTCGACCGCCAGCGTGAATTCGACGATCTCACCCAGACGCGAGGGGGCATGAAAGCTCGCCTCGATACGCACGGTGGGAACGGCGCAGTTTTCCTCGATATGAATGCGGGTAAAGGGATAGGTCAGGACTTCGGCGAAAAAATTCTCGATCACCGAGTTCAGCATTTCAAAGTAACGGGGGTAAAAGACGATCCCCGCCGGATCGCAATGGTTGAATTCGATCTGGATACGGCGGCGATAGATCATGCTAGCACACTCCGCGCGATGACCACCCGCTGGACGTCGCTTGCCCCTTCGTAGATGCGCAGGGCGCGGATATCGCGATAAAGCGCCTCGACCGTGCTGCCGCAGCGCACCCCGTCCCCGCCATGCAGCTGCAAGGCGGTATCGATCACCTCTTGCGCAGCCTCTGTGGCATAAAGCTTGGCCATGGCCGCTTCGCGGGTAATGCGGGTCGCGCCCTGATCCTTGGTCCATGCGGCGCGATAGATCAGCAGCGCCGCCGCATCGACCTTCAGCGCCATATCGGCCAGATGGCCCTGTACGATCTGGTAATCGGCCAGCGTACCGCCACCGGCGCGCGGGCGGGCGACCCGCGCCAGCGCCTCATCAAGCGCGCGCCGCGCCATGCCGAGCGCCGCAGCACCCACGGTCGGGCGAAAGACGTCAAGGACGGACATGGCGATCTTGAACCCCTCACCCGGCTGGCCGATCAGCGCCGCCTCGGGCAGCTCGACCCCGGCAAGCTTCAGCCGCGCCAGCGGATGAGGGGCGATCACCTCGATCCGTTCGGCAACCGACAGTCCGGTGCTGTCGGCGGGCATCAGAAAGGCCGACAGGCCCCGCGCACCCGGCGCCTCACCCGTACGGGCAAAGATCACATACAGATCGGCAATCCCGCCGTTCGAGATATAGGTTTTCTCGCCGCTCAACCGCCAGCCGCCGGGGGTGCGCTCGGCCGTGGTCGCGGTGCTGGCAACATCCGAACCCGCGCCCGGCTCGGTCAGCGCAAAGGCCGAGATTGCCTGTCCCGCCCGGGTCCGCTCAAGCCATTTGCGCTGGTCTGGCGTACCAAACAGCGTGACCGCCCCCATGCCAAGCCCCTGCATGGCAAAGGCGAAATCGGCCAGAGGGTCGTGGCGCGCCAGCGTTTCGCGGATCAGGCAAAGGCTGCGAACGTCCAGCCGCTCACCCTCGTTCGCACCGCTGTGACGCAGGAACCCTGCCTGGCCCAGCGCGGCGACCAGCCCCTTGCAGGCAGCGTCGGTGTCGCCGTGATCGGCGGGCAAATGCTTCACGCTCCAATCTTCGAGCGCCGCTGCCAGTTCACGGTGGCGGGCCTCGAAAAACGGCCAGTCCAGAAAGCTCTTGTCCATCTTGCGCGTTCCCATCTCGTATGAGCAGCCCTTGGCTTCTGCCGGTCAGTCCCCCTGAAACACCGGCTTTTCCTTGGCGACGAAGGCACGATAGGCGCGCTCAAAGTCGCGGGTCTGCATGCAGATCGCCTGCGCCTGCGCCTCGGCCTCGATGGCCTGCTCAAGCCCCATGCTCCATTCCTGATTAAGCTGGGTCTTGGTGATGCCATGGGCAAAGACCGGCCCGGCAGCCAGACGCCGCGCCATGGTCTGGGCAGCGTCCTCCAGCGCGCCCGGCTCGTGCAGGGTGTTCCAGAAGCCCCAGGCGTGGCCCTCCTCGGCATTCATCACCCGGCCGGTGTAAAGCAGCTCGGCCGCGCGGCCGTGACCGATGATACGCGGCAGCATGGCACAGGCACCCATGTCGCAGCCCGCAAGCCCGACCCGGGTAAAAAGAAAGGCGCATTTCGCCTCGGGCGTCGCCAGCCGCAGATCCGAGGCCATGGCAAGGATCGCACCCGCCCCGACGCAGATCCCGTCGACCGCTGCGATGATCGGCTTGCTGCAAGCAATCATCGCCTTGACCAGATCACCGGTCATGCGGGTGAATGCCAGCAGCCCTTTCATATCCATGCCAACAAGCGGGCCGATGATGTCATGAACATCCCCGCCCGAACAGAAATTCCCGCCGTTCGAGGCCAGCACCACCACATCGACATCGGTGGCATAGGGCAGCGCGCGGAAAGTATCGCGCAGCTCGGCATAGCTTTCAAAGGTCAGCGGGTTCTTTCGCTCGGGGCGGTTCAGGCGGATGGTGGCGATGCGGTCCTGCACCTCCCACAGGAAATGCTGGGGTTTCAGCCCGGCCAGTTCGGTCATTTCGCGCCTCCCATACGCTTGAGGATCTCGGTGAGCTGGTCGATGTCTTCTTCGGTCAGGTTGGCAAAGATGCGGTTCACCTCGGCCTCGTGATCGGCGGCAAAGCCTTCAAAGGCCGCCAGCCCTTCGGGCGTCAGCGCGACCAGCACCGTGCGCCGGTCCGTTTCGGATGGGGTGCGCCGCGCCAGCCCGTCCTTTTCCAGCCGGTCCACCACCGCCGTCGCATTGCCGTTCGAGACGAGCAGCATCCGGCTAAGCTCACCCATGGTGATACCTTCGCGCCGACGATACAGCGCCGCCATCACGTCAAAACGCGGCAATGTCGTGTCATGGCGCAGGCGCAGGAATTCGCGCAGCTCACCCTCGGCCGCGCGGGTAACGCCCAAAAGGCGGATCCACAGTTTCAGCCGCCGCTTTGACAGAGGGTCGGTCATGTCTCACCCCCCGCGATAGCGATGGCCTGACCGTTGATCCCTTCTGACCCCGGGGCGCAAAGCCACAGCGCCGCGGCACTGACCTCGGCAGGCTGGATCAGCCGTTCCTGCGGATTGGTCGCTGTCAGGGCGGCAAGCGCCTGATCGCGGCTTTTCCCGGTCTTGTCCATGATATTGGCGATCGAGCGTTCGGTCATCTCGGTCTCAAGGAAACCGGGGCAAAGCGCGTTCACGGTCACGGGCTTTTTCGCCACCTCCAGCGCAAGGCTGCGCACCAGACCAACAACGCCATGTTTGGCAGCCGCATAGGGCGCGACATAGGCATAGCCGCGCAGCCCGGCGGTCGAGGCAACGGCGATCAGCCGGCCCCAGCCGGACAGTTGCGCCAACCCCTCGCGAAAGGTCAGAAAGGTGCCGGTCAGATTCACCGCCAGCATGGCGTTCCACTGGTCAAGCGAGGTACGGCCCAACGGCGCGCTGTCCGCCGCCCCGGCGTTGGCGATGACGATATCGCAGGGGCCAGCCTCGGCGAACATCGCCTTGACGCTGGCCTCATCCGTCACATCGGCGGTGACAGCGCGGACGCCGGTGCGTTCCGAGACCGCCTGCAAGGGCACCATGCGGCGACCACAGATCACCACCTCGGCCCCTGCCCCGGCAAAGGCGCGCGCCAGATCGGCACCGACGCCGGTGCCGCCTCCGGTGATCAGCACCCGTTTCCCCGCGACCGATGTCATACCCGGATCGCCTCTTGTGCGCGGCTGCGCAGGCGCAGCGCCTGACTGCGGCCCGCCAGATAGGGCAAGGGCCATTGCGTCGCGTCGTCCCCGGCCTCGATGGCCGCATGCAGCGTCCAGTAAGGATCGGTCAGATGCGGTCGGGCGAGACAGACCAGATCGGCCCGGCCAGCCAGCAGGATGCCGTTCACCTGATCGGCCTCGGTGATATTGCCGACAGCCATGGTGGCAAGCCCCGCCTCGTTGCGGATACGGTCGCTGAAGGGGGTCTGGAACATCCGGCCATAGATGGGCCGCGCCCCGGTGCTGGTCTGGCCGGCCGATACGTCGATGATATCGGCACCGGCATCCGAGAACATCCGCGCGATCTCGACCGCTTCTTCGGGTGTCACGCCTTCATCGCCGACCCAGTCATTAGCCGAGATACGTACCGATATCGGCTTTTGGTCTGGCCAGACCGCGCGCATGGCACGGAATACCTCAAGCGGATAGCGCATCCGGTTTTCAAGACTGCCGCCGTATTCATCCTCGCGCCGGTTCGACAGCGGCGAGATGAAGCTTGAGATCAGATAGCCATGCGCGGCGTGAAGCTCGACCATGTCAAAGCCCGCACGCGCCGCCATCCGCGTCGCGGCGACGAACTGATCGCGCACCATGTCCATATCAGCGCGGTCCATGGCCTTGGGTACCGCGTTCCCGTCTTGCCACGGGATCGCACTTGCCGAAAGCAGCGGCCAGTTCCCCGAGAGCAGCGGACGATCAGCGTCCTCCCACCCGACCTGGGTCGAGCCTTTGCGACCCGAGTGACCGATCTGCATGCAGATCCTGGCCCGTGTCTCGGCATGGGTGAAATCGACGATGCGTTTCCACGCCGCCTCATGTTCGGGGGCATAGAGGCCAGGACAGCCGGGGGTGATCCGCCCCTCGGGCGAAACGCAGGTCATCTCGGTATAGACCAGCCCCGCGCCACCCTTGGCACGTTCGGCATAATGGACAAAGTGCCAATCGGTCGGACAGCCGTCCACCGCCTTATATTGCGCCATAGGCGAGACGACGACGCGGTTTTCCAATTGCATATCGCGCAGTTTGAAAGGCGCGAACATCGGCCGCCGTCCCTTTTGCCCGCCTGCGCGTTCCTGAAACCAGTCCTCGGCCTGACCAAGCCATTCAGGATCACGCAGGCGCAGGTTTTCATGGCTGATCCGTTGCGAGCGGGTCAGCAGGGAATAAGCGAACTGCACCGGCTCCATGTCAAGGTAACGCTCGACCTGCTCAAACCATTCAAGGCTGTTGCGTGCCGCCGATTGCAGGCGCAGAACCTCAACCCGGCGCTCTTCCTGATAGCGCTCAAAGGCGCGCTCCATGGTTGGTTCGGAATGCAGGTATTCAGCCAGCGCGATGGCGCTGTCAAAGGCCAGTCGCGAGCCGGAACCGATCGAGAAATGCCCGGTGGCTGCCGCATCGCCCATCAGGACGACATTCTCGTGATACCACTTTTCGCAGATGACGCGCGGAAACTGGATCCAGACTGCCGAGCCGCGCAAATGCGCCGCATTCGACATCAGCTCATGGCCGCCGAGATGACGTTCAAAGATCCGACGGCAGGTTTCAACCGATTCCTCTTTGGACATGTCGGCAAAACCAAGCTTGTCCCAGGTCTCGGGCAGGGTCTCGACGATAAAGGTCGCGGTGTTGTCATCGAACTGATAGACATGCGCCCAGACCCAGCCATGCTCGGTCCGTTCAAAGATAAAGGTAAAGGCGTCGTCGAATTTCTGATGCGTGCCCAGCCAGATAAACTTGCAGCGGCGCAGGTCGATGTCGGGCTGGAAGACATCGGAATATTCCTTGCGCACAAGGCTGTTGATGCCGTCGCACCCTACGACGAGGTCATATTCCTTGCGATATTCCTCGGCCGAGCGGAACTCGGCCTCAAACCGCAGATCGACGCCCAGTTCGCGGGCACGCTCTTGCAGCAGGATCAGCATCTGCTTGCGGCCGATACCGGCAAAGCCATGCCCGCCCGAAACGGTCCGCACGCCGTCATGCACGACGGCGATATCGTCCCAATAGGCAAAATGGCTGCGGATCGCCTCGGTGCTGACGGGATCGTTCTTTTGCATCCGCCCCAGCGCGTCGTCGGACAGAACCACGCCCCAGCCAAAGGTGTCATTGGCCTTGTTCCGCTCCAGCACCGTGATCTGATGCGACGGGTCGCGCAGTTTCATCGAGATGGCGAAATAGAGGCCCGCAGGTCCCCCACCCATACACAAGATTTTCATCCGGCACCTCCCCGTGCAACGACGACCCTTGAAGAAAAGCTGCCTGCGAATCGGAAACATTTCAAGTTTAAAATTTCAAACTTGAAAGATTTTGCGCGGCCGGCATGATATGTGAAAAAAATGAGGTTCCGCTATGACCACCATTGCCGTCATCGGCTTGGGCACGATGGGTCTGGGCATTGCCCAGACCTATGCAGCCGCAGGCTTTGCCGTTCTGGCGACCGATGCCATGTCCGAGGCACGCGCGACCGCACCCGGCCGTTTGCGCGCCGCCCTGACACCCAGGGTTCAGGCCGGCAAGCTGACAGAGCCCGAAATGGAGGCGATTTTATCCCGTCTCACCATCGTTGAGGGTCCCGAGGCAATGGGTACAGCCGATCTGGCCATCGAAGCGGTGGTCGAACGGATGGAGGTCAAGCGCACGCTTTTTGCCGCGCTGGAGGCGGTGGTTGCACCCGATGCGGTGCTGGCAACCAATACCTCCTCGCTGTCGGTCGAGGCCATGGCCGAACAGCTTGCCCGGCCCGAACGCTTGCTGGGGCTGCATTTCTTCAACCCCGCACCGGTGATGAAACTGGTCGAACTGGTTGCCCATCCCGGCACAGCCCCCACTGCGCTTGCCCGCGCCCGCGACCTGACCGAGGCAGCTGGCAAGACGGTGATCCAATGTCCCGACCGGCCCGGCTTTATCGTCAACCGCTGTGCCCGGCCATTCTATGGCGAGGCACTGGCGATGTTGGAAGAGGGCCGCAACCCGGCCGAAATCGACGCAGCAATGCAGGCGGCTGGCTATCGGCTGGGTCCCTTTGGGCTGATAGATCTGGTCGGTGCCGATATCAATCTGGCGGCCACCGAAAGCCTTGCAACGGCGATGCAGGGTCATCCGCGTTATCACGTTTTTGACGCGCTGCGGCGACAGGTCGCCGAGGGCAATCTGGGCCGCAAGACCGGCCGGGGCTTTATCCATCCCGGACAACCCGGTCCCGCCCCCTCGGACGCGGAAGCCATCGTTCTGCGCATCGAGGCGGCCCTGGTCAACGAAGCAGGCTGGTTGCTGGCCGAGGGTGGCACCACGCGCGAAGGCATCGACACCGCGCTGAAGCTGGGCCTGAACTTCCCGCGCGGACCGTTCGAGATCCTGAATGCGCGCGGCCACGCCGAGGTGCTGGGACAGCTTGAGGCGCTTGCCTCGGCGGCACCGGCCTATCTGAATGGCCGCTATCTGCCCGCGCCGGTGCTAATGCAATAGGCCGGTTCAGGTAAGACGGGCAAACACCCCTGCCCCATCCACTGTTGCCCGGGCTGTCCGCGCATCGCCAAGGGGCAGCGGCCCGATCCGCGCCCCGGTGATGATCACGTCACCCCGGCCAAGCGGCAGCCCCTGCGCAGCCGCGTGACTGGAAAGCCAGGCCAGAAAATCCACCGCCTCGGCCAGGCTCGCTGCCACTTCGGGCGCGGTAACCTGCCGGTCGTCGAGCCAGAGCGTGATCCCCAGCGGATCGCGCATCCCGTCGCGCCAGCCGGGCAGCGGATCGCCAAGCACGATCCCGGCCGAGGCAAACCCGTCAGCCATCAGCTCAAGCGGGCTTGCCGTTCTGCGGTCGGCAAGGCGCGGGGCGATCAGCTCAAAGGCCAATCTGACCTCAGCAATCGCATCCATCGCCGTCAATGCAGACACGCCTGCGGGCAGATCAGCACCAAGGATCAGTGCCGTTTCGACCTCGATACAGGCATCTGATGGCAAGCGTGGCAGTCTGACCCCTGCGGGCCAGACCATCCGCCCCGGCAAGGCGGCCGCATGACGGTCCCGTCCGGCAAGAAGCGCCATTTTCCACGCGCCCGCTTTGCCCAGCCCCTGAATGACATGGCGCTGAACCGCATAGGCCGCGTCTGGATCAGGGGGCGGCGGCACTAAACCCGGGAAGCGCGCCGCACCGCGATGAACCGCTAGCAGAGCTTGCGCAGCGGCCACGGCATCAAAGCCCGAGTTCATGCGCTGATCCTCAGCCCCAGATCGGGCATCGCATCGCGCGGGATCACCGCACCGGGATGTGTGACGACGACCGAGGCAAGCTGCGCCGCCAAAGCCACCGCCCGATCAGGGGGCAGACCCGCATCCCGCGCGACAAGCCAGCCGGCGTTGAAGCTGTCGCCCGCACCTGTGGTATCGACAGCCGCGACCATGGGCGGCAGCGGATAGGTCTGGATCGCGTCCTGGCCGGGCGGGCGATACATCACCTCACCGCCCCCGGTGGTCAGGGCGATTTCGGCCCCGCCAAGGCTGGTCAGCGCATTCATCGCAGCGGCAGGATCAGTAGCGCCAAAACAACCCGCCAGATCGTCAAGCGAGGGCAGGATCAGGCTTGCCAGCGAAGCTGCCCGCCCGATCACCGCCTGTGCCGTCGCAACATCGGGCCAAAGCGCGGGGCGATAATTGGTATCAAGGACAATGCGCCCCCCTGCCCCGCTGCGTTGCTCCAGTGCCCTGAAAAGCTGTTCGCGGCTTTCAGGTTCAAGGATCGCCAGAGTGATCCCGGACAGAAGAACGGTTCCGGCATTGGCGACAGCATCACGCGCGTCCCCGCCATTCAGAAACATGCGCCGCGCCGGGGCTTGTTCGCGCCAATAAAGAAAGCTGCGCTCACCCCTCGCATCGGTCGAGATGAAGCTGAGCCCGGGACGCCCGCCCGCCTCGGTCGAGCACAGATCGCTGATACCTTCGGTCGTCATGACGTTGCGCAGCCATATGCTCATCGCGTCATCGCCAAGGCGCGACAGGTAACCGACCGAACCCGGAGGCAAAAGCCGCGCGAGATAAATCGCGCTGTTCAGCGTGTCACCCCCGGCACGCCGGTCAAAGGTCGAAGGGGCATCGCGACGGGCTGTGAACTCGACCAGCGGTTCACCGATGCAAAGGTAGCGCATCTTATACCTCATAGGGGGTAAGCAGCGGCTGGCCTGCGAAATAAGCCGCGATATTGTCCAGAACCAACTGCGCCATGGCGCGTCGCGCCTCGGCAGTGGCCGAACCGATATGCGGGGTCAGCACGCAATTTGGCGCGTCCCGTAGTGCCTGCGGCACATGCGGCTCATCATCAAAAACATCCAGACCGGCCCCGGCGATGGTCCCGGCATTCAACGCCGCAACAAGTGCGGCAGTCTCGACCACCGGGCCGCGTGCGACATTGACAACAATCCCCCCCTGCCCCAGCGCAGCCAGCACTTTGGCATCGACAAGGCCGCGCGTCTCGCTGCCCCCGGCTGCGGTCACAAAAAGCAGGTCGCAATCTTGCGCCAGCATCAGCGCATCGGGGCGAAAGGTGTCGGGACTGTCTGCCCTTTCGCTGCGAGCGGTATACAGAACCTCCATCCCCATGCCACGCAGCAGATCGGCGAGCCGCCGCCCGATGCGGCCATAGCCGAGGATGCCCGCGCGCCGCTCAAGCACGGAAAGACCCAGCGGAAGCTTGCCGCCCAAAGCCCATTTGCCTGCGCGCACAAAGCGGTCGCCCTCGGCAATGCGGCGACCTGCGGCCAATGCCAGCGCAAGCGCGGTTTCAGCCACTGCAAGCGACAGAACATCCGGGGTGGTGGTAACTGCAATGCCGCGTCGCTGTGCCTCGGCCAGATCGACGGCATCAACGCCGACCCCGTTCACAGCGATCAGCCGCAACGCCGGCAGCTGCGCCATCTGCTGCGCCGAAATACCGACATTGCCCGCAGTCAGGACCACCTCGGCATCCGCTGCTTCGGTAAGGTCGTGGATGACATGATAATCGGCATCAAGCCGCGCAGCCATTTCCGGGGGCTTTATCTCGGCCAGGGCAAGAACGCGGGGACGGGTCATGCGATCTGTCCCAGAAAATTCTGCAACCGCTCATTCTTTGGGTTGTTAAAAAACTCTTCCGGGGCGTTTTCCTCAACGATCACACCCTTGTCCATAAAGATGACCCGGTCCGCGACCGCACGGGCAAAGTCCATCTCATGGGTAACGCACAGCATGGTCATCCCTTCGCGGGCAAGGTCGATCATCGTGTCGAGGACCTCTTTGACCATCTCGGGGTCAAGGGCCGAGGTGGGTTCATCAAAGAGCATGATCCGCGGTTTCATGCACAATGCCCGTGCGATAGCGACGCGCTGTTGCTGACCGCCGGACAGCTGGGCGGGATATTTGTCGGCCTGTTCCGGGATGCGCACCCGCTCAAGATATTTTCGCGCCGTCGCCTCGGCCTCGGCACGCGGGATCTTGCGCGTCTTCATCGGTGCGAGGACGCAGTTTTCCAGCACGGTCATATGCGGAAACAGGTTGAAGGACTGAAAGACCATGCCGACATCCTGACGCACCCGGGCCACGTTTTCGCCCCCTGCCGTCAGCTCGACCCCGTCGACAACGATCGTGCCGGATTCAATCGGCTCAAGCTGATTGATGGTGCGGATAAGTGTCGATTTTCCCGAACCAGACGGCCCGCAGATGACGATACGTTCGCCCCGCGCAACGGTCAGATTGATGTCGACCAGCGCATGATAGGCACCGTAATATTTGTTCACAGAGCGCATGATGATGGCGGCTTCGGTCATAGCTGCTCTCTCCCCTTCGGATGGCGCGCGGCCCTGCCGAGGCCGCGCGGCGGGTGTCACTGGGCGTTCTTGACGAAATCGGGAAGCGGCTCACCCAGCCATTTTTCATGGATCTGGTCCAGCGTGCCGTCGGATTTCGCCTGCTCGACAAACGCGTTGATCTGTTCAAGCAGCGCATCCGATCCCGGCGCGACCGCAATGCCCTGGACCTGGCTCGACAGGTCAAACTTTTTATCGAAACGGTCCCCGGCAACGCCGGTAAGCTGCGAGAACACCACGTTCGACAGGCCGATCAGCTTGACCTGACCCGACATCAGGGCCTGTACGGCGCTGGCGTCATCGTCAAAGCGGCGGATGTCGGTGCCCTGCGGCGCCACCTCGGTCACACCGGTATCCTGGGTCGAGGCCCGGGCCACGGCGACCGACTGTCCGGCAAGCCCAGCTGCGTCCTTAACCTCCACCCCGCTGTCGCCATAAATGGCGATGCTGATCCCTGCATAGGGCTTTGAGAAAGAGACCTTTTCGGCCCGTTCTGCCGTGATGCCAAGCGAGGCGACCAGCACATCGACCTGTCCCGAAAGCAGATAGGGAATGCGGTTCGGCCCGGTCACCGGCACGATCTGGGCCTGGACCCCCAGAAATTCGCCAAGCGCCTTGGCCACATCGGCGTCATAGCCATCGGGCTTGCCCGAGACATCCTGGACGCCAAAGGGCGGAAAATCGACAAGCATACCGATGCGAATGGCCCCTGCCCGCTTGATCGTCTCAAGATCGGCAGCACTGGCGGACAGGCCCATCCCCATGGCCAAGGCCCCGGCGGCAAGCACGGCAAAAGTGCGGCGGTTCAGTTTCATGGTCTCCTCCCTTTCATGATATCTTGCGGGACGTGTCATCGGGTGACAGCCAGCCGCATACGTGCCTCGATACGCCGGGCCAGAAGCGACAGCGGCCAGCACAGGATGAAATAAAGCGCGGCCACCGTGCCAAAGACCAGAAACGGCTTGAAGGTCGCGTTGTTGATGATCTGTCCGGCCCGGGTCAGCTCGGTAAAGCCAATGATCGAGGCAAGCGAGGTGCCCTTGATCAGCTGGACAAGGAAACCCACGGTTGGCGCAGTCGCAAGCCGCATCGCCTGCGGCAGCACGACATAGCGCATCCGGTCGATATAGGACAGGGAAAGCGCAGTCGCAGCCTCGGTCTGGCCCGAAGGGACAGCCTCGATCGCGCCGCGCCAGATTTCGCCCAAGTAGGCGCTGGCATGAAGGGTCAGCGCCACAGTTGCCGCCAAAAGCGGATCTATGGGCAGGCCGATCACCGCAAGGCCGAAATAGACCAGAAACAGCTGCATCAGCAGAGGCGTGCCCTGAAACACCTGAATAAAGGCCGCGGCCACCCGCCGTCGCATCCCTCCCTGTGCAGTTCGTGCCAATGCGACAACCATTCCGCCAACGGCCCCGCCCAGAAAGGCGATGACTGACAGGATCAGCGTCCAGCGCACAGCCGAAATGATGAAGAAGAGGTCGGCAGAGGAAAACGCGCGGATCATCTCAGCGGCTCGCAGGGTAAGAGAAAAAGATGCGCCGAATGCCCGCAAACAGGGTCGAAAATCCCAGAGCCAGCAGAAAGTACATGATCGTCAGGACCAGATATATTTCAAAATTGGCAAAGGTACGCGCGCTCAGATCGGCCCCGGCCGCGGCAAGATCATTTGCAGAAATCACCGAAACGACGCTTGAGGTCAGCATCAGGTAGATGAACTGGCTGGTCAGCGAGGGATAGATGTTCCGCAGCGCTGGAACCATGATGACATAACGAAATATCTGCACGGGGCTCAGGCCAAGCGCCCTGCCCGCCTCGACCTGACCGCGGGGGATGGACTCGATACCGGTGCGGATGATCTCGGTTCCATAGGCACCGACATTGACCACCAACGCGACCAAGGCCGCGACATTCGGTGACAGGCTGATCCCCGCCGCAGGAAGGCCGAAAAAGATAAAGAAGATCTGCACGAGGAACGGCGTATTCCGGATCACCTCGACATAGATGTCGGCCACCCACCGCAAAGGCCGGATGCCCGAGGTTTTCGCCACCGCACCAAGGACCGAAACGATCAGCCCGAGCATCATCGCCATCAGCGACAGTTTCACCGTCAGCCACGCGCCATGGATCAGCAGATCCAGATTGGCGAGTACTGGCTGGAAGTTGAACTGATACATCTGCCCTCCCTTGCGGATGCCTCGATTCCCTTAATTTAGATCGTTCTAAAACAAGATGAAGAAAAAAGTCAATTCACGTTTAGCGCGCTGCTGTCCCGGACAATCAGTCGTGGAGCTATGATGGAACGTTCAACCGGGGCATCAGCATCTGCAAGGCGGCGTGCCAGCAATCTTGCTGCAGCGGCCCCAATCCCTGCGGGGTTCATGGCGACACTGGTCAAAGGCGGATAGGTCAGCTTTGCCAATGGCAGATCGTCCAGACCGACTACCGCCAGATCACGGCCCGGCTCTACTCCGGCATCGCGCAGACCCAGCATCAACCCTGCGGCAAGAATATCATTAAAGCACAGAACGGCATCGGGGCGATTGTCGAGTGCAAGCACTGCGGCGGCGGAATTGGCGCTACCCTCCCAACTCAGATCAGTCTCGACAATGCCGCCATCTTCGGCACAGGTTTCGGCTATAGCACGGGCAAAACCGATAAGCCGCTCTTCTCGTGCGGAGGTTTTTGCAGCGACTGAGAGGAAGGTGATGCGGCGGCGTCCAAGGTGAACCAGATGCTGGACTGCTAATCTAACACCCTCGACATAATCCGCGCCGGCGTAATCGGTGCTGCCCTGTCCTACTTCACGCAGCGACTGCACCACCGGCAATCCCCAGCTGTGCAGTTGTGCCGGAAGGTCCGCACTGGTCCCCTCTGCCGGGCACAGGATTACGCCATCAACACCATGGCCGCGAAACCGCTGAAGTATCTCGCGCTGACGGTGCAAATCGTCCTGGCTATTGGCAAGCAGCACAACGCGATCTTCTTCGCCCATCACCTGTTCGACGCCAGCCAGAAATTCGGTGAAGAATGAGTTCACGAGGTTTGGTACAATGACGCCCACCGTACGGCTGCTGTTATTGCGAAGCCGCGCCGCACCAATATCGCGGACGTAATCAAGTTCGGCCATGACTTGCTCGACCCGTTCCCGGGTTTGCTCAGCGACCAGGGGTGATTTTCGAACCACCAGCGAGACGGTAGCCCGCGAAACCCCGGCAACTTGTGCAACTTGGCCAAGCGTGACTCGTTTGCGCTGCATTCTTTCCTCCCATTTATTGTTGCTATCTGCCTTCCCCTGAAGGGCTGATGTCAAGACCAGGGCGACCGAGCAACAGGTGGTGGATGTTCATACCGAAGCTTTGGCGCGTGTGGATCAAGCATGCCAGGAATAATCACACAGTTTCCCTGCCTGCCGCCAAGGTTCACAGTTGTGAACTCAGGCCGCCAGACACCGATCCAAAGCACGCACCATGGGCATTGAAGAGAAAGCTCCTGCCGCTGCCTTTGCAGAAAGGCTTCGCAAATATGCCCCTGGTGAGCGGATAGCGGCGAACCTCTCAAGCATTGCAGCAAGCGTAACCGAGGCCTCCTCTGCGCCCATTCTGCGCTTTGCCTCATCCCAGGCTGATGAGCATATCCCCATCATGGGTCTGACTTTCTCGGCAAGCTTTACGAAATCGGTCCAGTGCTGAATTGGTTCGGATGAATAGCCTCTTATCTCCTGGCACGCTGACAGTACCAACCCAAGTGGCATCCGTCTCTGTTCAGCTGATGTCACACAAGTATTTTCGCCTTTTTCAGATTCATAGGATTCAGAGTTTGAATTCTGATAGTGCTGCTCATTTTCGATGTCATTGCTGCTCATTTCCTCTGTTGGGGACACGATGGCAGGCGGCTCTAGCTGGTCGTGCAGCATGTCCAGGGCTTGCTGAAGCTGCGTTTCGATTTGCTTTAGCTCATCACAGTCCAGCTTGCGGCGCAGAGCACGACCGGTCAGAGACAAGAGGTCGTGAAAGCGATCCGCGTGGGAAGGAAGATTTTCGACAGCTACGTAGTCAAGCAGTCCGCGCAAATCACGCCGCATCAGGCTGATGGTTTCGCGCAGTGCGGCAAGCTGTTGTTCTTCTGCGCGCACTTCATCGGCTGCGGCACTGATTTCGGCAAAGCGACGCACGAGTGGTGAGAGGTCAAAGCCAAAGGCATGCGGTCCCGTTGGTCCACGCCGCACATAGCGTTTGCCGTTCGGGCTGTCGCGGCGCAGAATCACGCCCGCATCGACCAGATTGCCGAGATGCCGCCGCATGGTCGAACAGGGCATGCCATTCAGCCGTTCGCAGATCGTAGCGTTTGAAGGATGAACGACCAGCTTTTCGGGGGCGGCAAGCTCATTCCCGGGGTGAAAGCTAAGCAAAGCCTGCAACACCGTAATGTCCCGGTCAGACAGTCCAAACCGGCTGCGAGCTATCGCAAGTTCGCGCAATACCCGCCATTTGTCCACCGGACGCGCGGGCAGGGGCTGCCCCTGCTGTCCAAGATGCTGCAATTGGACAGCATCCACCATTCGCCGAAACGACGTTATGGGAATATAACCCATTTTTCCATCACGAAGACAAAAAAATCCCGTACTGCGAATCACTTCGGACTTGCAGTTGACGCCAACGACGACTACCTTGGATTTGCTACGATCAAAGGGGTCTCGTAAGGTGTATGCTTTGCGGGACCTTTTCTTTTGCCTGCTCGTGCCTCCTTGCCTGTTTTCTTTTTACTACTGCTCTCTCCTCAGCCCTTATTTTTCCAGCGGGCGTGAAGCTCTTCTAATGCGGTATTGGCCTGTTCCTGCAGCCAGTCCGCAAAATCCTGATCCTGGGTCCTGATCTCTAACCGAAGCCCATCCCTGGTGCGGGTGACGCGGCCCGCGGCCTTGCCGGCAAGCGTCAGCGACCGTGACGTGGGACGAGTCGTCGAAGAGGGCAGGGTGGCAGCCTTTCTTAAACGACGGGTAACCGCCTCGAACGCTGCAACCGACGGATCGGCAACATCGGGGCCAGATTCGCGATGCGTCCGCTCAGCAATGGCGATCAGTTCGGCGGTATCAAGCCCCGTGGCCTGCATATCCTTGACCAGGGCTTCCCAACGTGGACGGCCGATACCATGGGCCGGACCAATCGCGCGGGCAAGGTCCTGACCGACAGCGCGCGCCACTGAAAGGGCCATCGAAATCGCCGATTTGGTCACGTTCAAGACCTCAGCGACCTCGGCTTGCGAGCCGAATCCGTTCTCGGTCAGCTCCTGGGCGAACAGCGCTCGTTCTATGAAACTAAGATCACGTCTTGCTGTGTTTTCAGATGCTTGCGCCCTCAGCGCTGCCTTGTCATCCATCGCGGCGATCATGGCGCGGACCTTGCTGACCCGCTCTGATGCGCGCACTGCCTCCAGCCGCCTGCGGCCATAGACCAGCAGATAGCGATCAGGATCAGACGGGTCACGACGCACCAGAATTGGCACGGTTTGTCCCACTGCCTCGATCGAGGCGCGCAGATCGTCGATGTCTTTTGGGTCCAGACGGTCGGCTGCCCGATCATCGGTGATCTGCTCGGGATCCAGCTCCCAGATCCGGTGGCTGTCCACGGCATCACGGGCCGAACGCAGGGCTCTATTGGTGGTCATCATCGAGCTGACGCCGCCTCCGGCACTGGCCTGTGCCAGATTATCGAGCAGCGACATGCGCCTTTTCTTGCTGTCGGTCATGAACGCCCCCAGGTCTTCTGGATAAGCTGGGCGATCTCGTCATTGACTGCGTTCAGGCTTTCAATCGCGCGGTCATAGGTCGACCGGGTGAAGGCCGTGCGGTCCACCTCATAAAGCGTCTGCTTGGTCAGACCGGCATCCGAAATCGCCGTCGATTTCAGCATCGGTGCATTCAGCACCTTGTCGCCATACATGGTGCGCAAAAAGGCGACGATGCGGTTTTGCGGTGCGTCCGTCGGCTCATAGCGGGTCAGCAGATAGCGCATCCAGTCATGCGACATATCGGCGCCGCTTTCCGCGATCACGTCCATCAGATCGGCTGTCATGCGCAGGAACTGGCTCATCGACATGACGTCCAGCATTTCGGGGTGGATGGTGACAAGCACTCCGGTCGATGCCGATAGTGCCGACATGGTCAGGAACCCCAGTTGCGGCGGGCAGTCTATCACCACCACATCGTAATCATCGTCGACCTGAGCCAGCGCCTCCCGGACACGGAAAAAGAACAGGCCGGCGTTGCCTTGCGACAGGGCGCGAGGGGTCTCGTGCTCAAACTCCATCAGCTCAAGGTTACCCGGAATCAGGTCCAGATTCGGGATATAGGTCTTGCGGATCACCGAACGGATCGGGGCAGGGTCGTCATAGCGGATAGCGTCGTAAAGCGTGCCGCCGTCCAGCAGGTCGAACTCGGGCTGAACGCCATGCAGCGCCGTCATCGACGCCTGCGGGTCAAGGTCGATTGCAAGCACCCGGTAACCCTTGAGCGCCAGCCGCTGCGCGAGATGCGCCGAGGTGGTGGTCTTGCCCGAGCCCCCCTTGAAGTTCATCACTCCGATGATCTGAAGGTGGTCCCCCGGTCGCCGCCCAGGCAGATAGTCACCCGGCTTTCTTGCGGTCTTTTCAAGTAGTTGCCGCAGGTCCTGGATATCCTGCGCGGAATAAAGCCGCCGGTTTCCAGCCGTCAGTTCGGGCGAAGGGCCTTTGCCGTCCAGATGCAGTTTGCGCAGATAGCTGTCGTTGATCCCGAGCAGCGCCGCTGCCTCGCCCGAGGTGAATTTCCGCATCGACTTGTGGGCATCCGGCGGGAACAGACTTTCCCGCTGGGCATGCAACTGCGCCGCCAGCCATTCCGAATGTTGACGGATCACGGAATTCAGGTCTTCCTGACCGCTGTCCTTGCTCATCTGCCTGCTCCGGTTGCGGCGTGTTCACGGTTTTTGTCGTTTGGCCGCGCTTTTTCGTGACTATTCCTTGATTCACCCATTGTTGCAAGCATTTTTGCCCAGACAGCCGGGCAGGGGGTGGGAGAGCATCTCATCCGCCGCGCGATCAGCCCGATCAGACGGGCAGGGCAGGGCCTGTCCGGGGCGGATTCAGGCCTGGGTTCATGTGAAATGCAAACAGGCTGAAAACTGCGGATATGAGCATATAAGATATTGTAAATATGCTGAATTTAAAACGCAGCCGATTGAGTAAGAAAGCCACAGAAAGGGGCGCGCAGCGCTGCAGACAGAATAACATCCCTCATCAGAAAGCGCCAGCAAGGAACTGAAGTTGTGGGTTCTGGTGCCCGGACTTTCAGTCGGGCCCTTTGTCGCAAAGCCGACGCCACCCCCCCATTGATCTTAACTAATCCGATTCGTGAATCAGTCGCCACAAAAGCAAAGGACCGGGGAGGTACGCCTCCTCGGTCCTCTGCAATCCGCCTGCGGACATCTTCAGTGATGGCCAACGGCAATCAGCGGTACCTCATTGCCTTCGGCGTCGTAAAGTTTGCCGTTGACATAATAATCCCCGTCCTGCAGCTGCGCGATATCGGCATAGCGGATCGTCCGTTCAGAAGCCGCGCCAAAGACCGAGGGCTGATCGGGGTTGCCCGAGGTGAAGTGGTTGAAGAGCAGGTTCAGCGTGATCGCCATCAGCGCCGAAGAGCTGATCCCCGAATGGAAGATCGTCTCGACCCAGGCCGGGAACTGATCATAAAAACCAGGCAGCACGATCGGGATGGTGCCAAAGCCGATTGATGTCGCGACGATGATCAGGTTCATGTTGTTGGCGTAATCCACCCGCGACAGGGTGCGGATACCGCTGGCGGTGACAGTGCCGAAAAGAACGATCCCCGCGCCGCCCAGAACCGGGCTGGGGATGGCCGCGACGACCCGGCCCATGATCGGGAAAAGTCCCAGCGCAACAAGGATCAGCCCGCCGGTGGCGACGACATAGCGGCTCTTGACCCCGGTGACGGCGACAAGGCCGACGTTCTGGGCGAATGCGCTTTGCGTGAAAGAGCCAAAGACCGGCGCGAGCATGCTCGACAGCATATCTGCACGCAGCCCGTCCCCCAGACGCCGCGAATCGACCTTGGTGCCGACGATCTCGCCCACGGCAAAAATATCGGCCGAGGTCTCGACCAATGTCACCAGGATGACGATGAACATCGAAATGATCGCTGCCACGCCAAAGGTCGGATAGCCAAAGTGAAAGATCTGGGGCAGGGCAAAGACCGGTCCTTCGGACACGCGCGAGAAATCGGTCATGCCAAAAGCATAGGCGATCAGCGTGCCGATCACCAATGCCAGCAGGATGGACAGCCGCGAAATCGCCGCGTTGCCGACCTTGCTTAGCAATAGCACGATCACCATGGTCACGGCGGCAAGCAGGATATTGGCCTGACTGCCGAAATCGGCTGCGGCGCGATTGCCGCCCATGGCCCATGACCCCGCGACCGGCATCAGCGTCAGACCGATGGTGGTGATGACGATGCCCGCGACCAATGGCGGAAAAAACCGCGTGATGCGGGAAAAGACAGGTGTGATCAGCAGCCCCAACAGGGATGAGGCGATGACCGCGCCAAAGATCGCCTGTATCCCGCCATTGCCCGATATCGCGATCATTGTGGCGACACCTGCAAAGGACACGCCCTGCACCAGCGGCAACTGGCAGCCAAAGAACGGCAGGCCGATGGTTTGCAGGATGGTCGCGGCTCCGCCGGCAAAAAGCGAGGCCGTGATCAGCAGGCCGATGTCGCTTGCCGATAGCCCCGCTGCTTGCCCGACGATCAGGGGAACGGCGACGATGCCGCCGTACATGGTCAGGATGTGCTGGATGCCATAGGCCAGATTCGCAAAAAGGCTCAGCCTTTCATCCTCTGGCCGTAATGCAATTTTGGTCCTGGCAGTCGCTGGGTGTTCCAAGGCGTTCTCCCCCTCTTTCCGCAAATTTGCTCTCTCCCCTTGAGGTTTGGGGAACTTATAGGGATCCGGCGGGGACGACCTTAAAGGAAACCTTTATGCTGAGTTAAGATTTGTTAAAAACTGAACTGTTCACCTCGCGGCGCCCGGCCCCGCTCCCGGTTGGCAAGCCGTGCGCGCAGTGCCAGGCTGCCTGTTGATGGAGGAAATCATGGAGCGATTCACCGGCGGTTGCCTGTGCGGAGATGTCCGCATCGAGGCAAGGGGCCAGCCTTCCCGCGTCGGCCTATGCCACTGTCTTGACTGTCGCAAGCATCATGGTGCGGTTTTCGCCGCCTATGCGATCTTTCCGGATGCGGCGGTGACGGTCAGGGGGAAAACCCGCGACTTTGCCGGCCGGTTCTTTTGCCCGCGCTGCGGCTCTTCGGTCTTTGCGCGCACCGGCGATGAGGTCGAAATCGGCCTTGGTGCTCTCGACAGTCCCGGCCAGCTTGGCCCCAGCTATGAGCTATGGACCATCCGGCGCGAATCCTGGCTGCCGCCTTTCCCAAAGCTAAAGGGTTATCCCCGTGACCGCGATCCGATCAGTCATGACGAAGGCGGGGCGTCGTGAACGATCCATGTGATTGACGATCCGGTCCGATATCCGTGTTGCGGCGGCTCTTGCCTTTGCCGGCACGGGCCGCAATATTGCGCCTGTTCTCGGGGCGGGGTGAAACTCCCCACCGGCGGTGATAGCCCGCGAGCGCCTGCATTCCGCAGGGTCAGCAGATCCGGCGAAATTCCGGGGCCGACGGTATAGTCCGGATGAAAGAGAATGGACGGACCGACGCTTTGCGTGTCGGCACCGGCCGCGATCGCCTTGGGACCGTTCTGGATACAGGAGGTTCCTAAATGACCCAAAAACTGAAAATTGCCTTTATCAAGGCGCGTTGGCACGCTGATATCGTCGATCAGGCGCTGATCGGCTTTCGGCAGGATATGCAGCAATCGGGCCGGGAGACCGAGATTGTGACCTATGACGTGCCTGGCGCGTTCGAAATGCCGCTGCTGGCTAAAAAGCTTGGCCAGTCGGGCGATTTTGATGCCATCGTCGCTGCCGCGCTGGTGGTTGATGGCGGCATCTATCGCCATGATTTTGTCGCGCAAGCGGTGGTTTCGGGGCTGATGCAGGCGCAGATGGAAACGGGGATACCGACATTCTCGGTCAGCCTGACCCCGCATAACTTTCAGCCAAGCGCCGAGCATCACGGCTTTTTCCATGCTCATTTCGTGAAAAAGGGCGCCGAGGCGGCTCAGGCCGTCCGCCAGATCGCTGATCTGAAAATCTGATCCTGAAAACCTGATCCCCGCCGCCCGGGTTGCCCGGCGGCGGGGATCAGGTCCCCTGCCGTGCCCGCGGGGCCAGCCGGTCGCGGACCAGCGCCAGCGCCTGGGCGTTCAGCGCGCTGGCCCGTGCCTCACTCTCTGCCTCGGTATAGACACGCAGTTCGGGTGCATTGCCCGAGGGCCGCAGGTGGATGATCGCGCCGCCCTCGAAATGCATACGCAGCCCGTCGGTCTGGTCGATACGGGACAGGGCCCCACCAGCAAGGCCCGCGAATTCTGCGTCGATCCGGGCGCGCTGTTCGGTCTCGGATCCCAAGGTCAGCCAGGCAAGGATCGCCTGAGAGTCGCTGGTCGGAAAGTCCTTCAGCCGGTCGCTGAAGGTCACACGTGGGGGCAGATCGGCGCAAAGCTCGGCCAGACTGCGCTGCTTTGCAGCGGCCAGGACGCTGACGACGGGCAGGACTGCATCGCGCGTCGGCAGGGCCGGGATTTCTTGTCCGTCACGGGCGATATCACTACCAAGCAGAAAGCCGCCGTTCGCCTCATAACCGCAGACGATGCCTGCGCCGTCCTGTCCGGCCTCATCCATCGCGGCGATGACATAGGGCGATCCGATGCGGGTGCGGATGGTGCGGGCGAAAGCGCCGCTCAGCTCCAGCGCAGTATTGCTGCTGACCGGGGTGACCACGCAATCCGCGCCAAGCGCCCGGGCGCAAAGCAGCCCAAGGATATCGCCGCGCAACCATTCCCCACGATGATCGGCAAGCAAAGGCCGGTCGGAATCGCCATCCGTCGAGATGATGGCGTCAAGTTGATGCTCGGAGGCCCATTCGCGGGCAAGTGCGATATCCTCGGGACGCAGCGCCTCGGTGTCAACGGGGATGAAACTGTCCGATCGGCCCAAAGGCACGACCTCGGCCCCAAGAGCGGCAAGGATCCGGGCGATAATATCGCGCCCCACGGCCGAGTGCTGGTATAGCCCAAGCCTCAGCCCCGCCAGTGCCTCGGGTCCAAAGAAGTCGACATAGCGGCGGACATAGCCCTGTGTGATATCGACAGGCTCGCCCAAGGGGGGCGGGTTGATCAGCGCGCCGTCCGCATCAAAGCGCGCGCGGTCCAGCGTCAGCACCTGACGGGTCATTCCGGCCTCGTCAGGTTTCAGAATCTCGCCTTTCGCGCGGTGGAACTTGATGCCATTGCGGTCGTCGGGGATATGGCTGCCCGTGACCATCAGCGAGGGGATGGCGCGGGCAAAGGCGTAATCGGCCAGCGCGGGGGTCGGGACATGACCACAAAAGACCGGCTCGCCGCCTTCGTCGCGGATGGCCGCGGCACAGGCGCGCAGGATGTGCGGGGTCGAGGGGCGCAGATCGCCCGCCAATGCGACCTTGGTGCCGGGCCGGAACTCGCCGACATCACGCAGGTGACGCAAAAAGCCCTGCGTATAGCCATAGGCGACGCGGTCGGTCAGGGCGCTGACCAGTCCGCGCGCTCCGCTTGTGCCGAAACCCACGCCGCTTTCCGCCATCAGGTCGCTGGTGGTAAAGGGTTTTTCAGTCATGGTCGAACCTCGATGCAGGACGGTCAGTCCAGCGATTCGACAAGCGCGCCGGGCCGGACAGTGGCGAAACCGACGGCGCTGTCGGCTATGTCATAGGGCGTGAACAGATGCCCGGGCATGGACCAGTGCGCCGCAGGTATAAACGACATTGGGCACATGACTTCGCGCCCGGCATCCGAAGGCGAAAGCAGCGGCACCCGTGACCGACCCAATACGCGGGTGGGATCGGCCTTGTCCAGCAGCATCGCCCCGATGCAATATTTACGCATGGCGCCGACGCCATGGGTCAGGATCAGCCAACCCTCGTCCAGTTCGACCGGAGCCCTGCAATTGCCGATCTGCACCAGTTCCCATGGGTGCAGGGGGGCTGCGATCCTTTCGCCTTCGTGCCTGTGAAACAGGTCGTCCGAGCGGATCGGGAACAGGTTTTCATTGTCCTGTCGCGCGATCATGGCGAACTGCCCGTCCAGCCGGCGGGGAACTGCGCCGTCCCCTTGTTGCCGCTGGCCGGACCGGTCAGAGGCCGCAGCCGGAACCGGCGGAAATCATGGGCCATAAGCAGCTCTGAAGTGATGGCTGTGCCGCTATAGGCGTAAGGCGCCGGGGCGGGGTATCGGCGACATACCACCATCCGTGCTTTCGCCCCGCGCCCCGCTGTGGGTGCACCTGAATGGGAAGCGGCTCATTGGTTTGCAGTAATTTGACGACCAGCCCCGTCTTGGCTGCGTCAAAGATCATCTCGCCCAGCGGCTGGGCGTCCGAAGGGGCCGGAATACCGTCATCGCGGCCCCAGGGCTTTGCCCAATATTGCGGCGTCAGCCGCTTTGCACGATGGGAAAGGGTTGAGGATGGAGGGTGAAATTCGGTCCTTGTCTTGTGCGTCTCGATCAGCATCGGCCCGGTCTCCCAAACAGATGATGGTGGATGACGAACATGAAGAGATTGGAATCGCAGGATAATCCTGCCATCCGGGCCTAAGATGGTGGCCGGTCAGCCTTTTTCAGGAGGGGGAGGGGGTGCCCCTGGCGTGCGGCGCGCGCCAGTATCTCGTCAAACCGCGCGCGTGACTTTGGCGGCAGATCGTCGGGCAGGGCGGGGGCATGGGCCTCGCCCACCTCGATCAGCATCACCATGCCCATGGCAAAATGCGGGCTGCACTTGATGCCATAGCTGCCGGGGATGGTCAGGGTGACGCTGAAATCCTCATTGATCCGGGATTTGAAAGGCTTGGCCCCTTCGGGGATCATCCCGTCGATGGACGCGGCATTATGGCCAGGCTGGGTCGGGACAAAGCGTACCGTGTCGCCCGGCGCAATCCGCAGAAACGATGGCTCATAGACCATCACGCCCCGGTCCGAACGGTTGAACATCCGCACCTCATGGGTTTCGGCAAGGACGGGTGTGCCCAGCAGCATGAAGGCAAGAAGGGCGGATTTCATCAGTCACTCCTCAAGACAGCGGAAACGGAAAAGGACGGTGTCGTCGACAGGATCGGTCAAAGCTGTCGCGCCAACGCGAAAGGTTTTGGCCAGCTGTTCGGGGGTCAGGACTTTGGCGGGCGGACCGCAGGCGATCAGCCGGCCCTGGGCCATGACGCCGATACGGTCACAGCCCAATGCCTGATTAAGGTCATGCAGCGCCAGAACCACGGTTACTGGCAGGCGGTGGACCAGCCGCAGCAGTGCAAGCTGGTGATGGATGTCCAGATGGTTTGTCGGTTCGTCCAGCAGCAGCAGGCGTGGGCGCTGGGCCAGAGCGCGGGCGATATGGACACGCTGGCGCTCTCCGCCTGAAAGGGTTTGCCATTGCGCCCCGGCCATATGCTCCATTCCAACCGCACATAGCGCATGCTCAACGATGGCCGCATCGCCCGCGCCAAAGGGGGACAGTGCTGACAGCCATGGTGTTCGACCCAGCCCGACCGCGTCGCGGACGGTAAGTGCCTCGGTCGTTTCGGCCTGTTGCTCGACAAAGGCGATCCGGCGCGCGACCTCGCGCCGGGACAGGCTGGCAAGCGGGGTCTCACCCAGCCACACCCTTCCGGCTGAGGGGGGCAACAGCCCGGCAATCAGCCGCAGCAGCGTGGATTTGCCCGAGCCGTTCGGCCCGATCAGGCCAAAGGTCTCGCCCGGCGCGATTTCCAGCGTCACACCCTCGACAATGGGACGGACACCGGCCCTCCAGCCCAGATTGGCGGTCCTCAGTCTCATGTCCGGCCCCGGCTGCGGATCAGGATCAGGGCAAAGCCCGGTGCACCGACCAGCGCAGTTACCACGCCGATGGCTACCACCTGACCGGGGATCAGTATGCGCGACACAATGTCGGCCGCGATCAGAAAGACCGCGCCTGCAAGCGCCGACCATGGCACCAGCCGGCCATGCCGGGGGCCGACGGCAAAGCGCATGGCATGGGGCACGACCAGCCCGACGAAACCGATCGAGCCGACAAGGCTGACCATGGTCGCGGTCATCAGCGTGGTCGTGCCGATCAGCACCCCCTGCACCCGGCGCAGGGAAATGCCCAGTGCCGCTGCCGATTGCGCACCAAAGGAAAAGGCATCCAGCGCCCTTACATGCCAAAGGCAGGCCAGAAAGCCGATCAGGGCTGCCGGAGCCGCCAGCGACACATCCGGCCAGCGCACGCCCGACAGATTGCCGAGCAGCCAGAACATGATGCCCCTTGCCTGTTCGGCATTGGCCGACCTGGCGATGAAAAAGCTGGTCAGCGCGTTGAACAGCTGCGAACCCGCGATCCCCGCCAATACCAGCTGGGCGGGGCCGCCTCCGGCAGCTCGCGCCAGCGCCGCGACCAGGCCAAAGGCCAACAGCGCCCCGGCAAAGGCGCCCGATGACAGGCCCAGCGCGCCGCCGCCAAGGCCAAGGATCGTCACCGCGACCGCGCCGGTCGACGCCCCTGCTGATACCCCCAGCAGATAGGGGTCAGCCAGCGCGTTGCGGATCAGCGCCTGCAAAACCACCCCGGACAGCGCCAGTCCCGCGCCGCAGGCAGCCGCGACCAAAGTGCGCGGCATGCGATAATTCCAGATGATCGCCGCATTGATCGAGTCCACCGGATATCCGGCACCAAACAGCTTGTTGGCCAGCACCGCCAGCACGGTATCAGGGGGCAGGGGCATTTCGCCTATGATAACCCCGGCAAGGATCGCCACCGTCAAAAGGCTGCCTGCCAAGATCCATCGCCACCCGGGCGCGCGCGGGCGATAGCTGCGGACCGTCGCGACCGTCATTCGAGGTTAAAGGCCGGCAGCGCCCCGGCCAGTGTTTCAAGCGCCGAGACATTGCGGATCGAGGGGTCCATCGAATGGGCGTCAAGCACCACGATCCGGTCATTGCGAACCGCTTCCATCTGGCTGGTTACCGGGTCGGACTTCAGGAACTCGAGCTTCCGTTCGTAATCGTCAGCCTCGAACCGGCGACGGTCCATCCGGGCGATGACGATGACCGAAGGATTGGCGCGGGCGATGGTCTCCCAGCTGACGGTCGGCCATTCCTCATCGCTTTCGATGACGTTCTTCAGCCCCAGTTTTTCCATCATATAGGCGGGTGGTCCCTTGCGGCCCGCGACATAGGGATCAACGTCCATCTCGGCCGACGAGAACCAGAACACGGCCGAGGCATCTTTCAGGTTCAGCGACCGGGCGTTTTCAACTGCCGCCGCCTCGCGCGCCTTCAGATCGGCGACCAGTGCCTCACCCCGTTCCGGCACGTCAAAAATCTGTGCCAGTTCAAGAACGCCGGCATGAACGGATTCCATCTGGAACATGGCATTGCGGGTCCCGTCCGAGCCGCTGCTGTTGTCTTTGTTCCAGCAGTCCGCGGGCAGCACATAGGTCGGGATGCCGACATCGGCAAATTGCTCACGCGTGGCGACGATTCCTTGAGGACCGATGTGCCATTCGTATTGCACAGTGACCAGGCCGGGCTTTTTCGCCACCACCGATTCAAAGCTCGGGTCGTTGTCGGCCAGCCGCTCGATCGAGGCATTCACCTTGCGGTATTCGGGCAGGACCTCGCTGAACCAGACGGCAGTGCCCTGGACCTTGTCGGCCAGCCCCAGCGAATAAAGGATCTCGGTCGCGGCCTGTCCGACACTGACCACGCTGTCAGGTGCATGGCTGATGGTCAGATCGACGCCGCAGTTTTGCAGCCTCAGCGGATATTGGGTCTGTGCGCCTGCGGGCAGGGTGGCAAGGATCATGGTGGCCGCGCCAAGCAGCGCGGCAGTCAGTGTGCGGGCAAACATGAATTGTCTCCGGTTGTGAGGGCAGCCAGGGACGGGAGGAGAGGAGCGGCCCAAAAACTGACAAGCGCCCTTGCCTTGCGGCAGGGCCTGATGCTGGCTGGGACGGGCGCGGCAAGGCACCCTTTGGGCAAATTCATCGAACACCTCCCCGGACACCCCGCCCGGGCTGCGTTGAAACGGGTGTCGGCAGGTCTCCTGACTGGCGGGTCGCGGGGCTTTCCACGGCCTTCCCGTGGCGCATGGCCACAGTGGCATTTTCGTGGATGTCCTCGCCGCCTACAGTTGCGGGGGCAGTTCCGGTTCACCGGACAGGTCCGGTGGCGGATTCCCTTTCAATTCCATATGGAAACCGACACCGGGCAACTACCCGCCAAATTGCGGATGAACAAGGTAAATCTGGCTTCCATGGCAGGGACCGCCCCCACAGGCCGGGAAGGGCCAAGGAAAACCGCGTCAGGATGGGGGAGTGGTGTATCCTGTCGTGGCCTTTCCGGCCCTCGCATGATGCGCGTCACATGGATCCCGGCCGGCGCATCTGAAATTGTCAGGTCATGAAAGCGGATCAGCTGTTATATCAGTGGGTTACGCCACTGCCGCCGACCACGGCAATGTTATATGGCCTGCCTTCGACCGGTACGGTGCCGACCTCGCTGAAATCCTTGGTCGAGATGCGCCGGATCAGCCCGGCATTCGGGTCGCTCAGCACGATCTCGTCCCCGGCGACGGCAATGCGCGGGCGCGGATCGTTCAAGTGGCCGTCCATCGAATATGGCGCGGTGACCTTGGTGCTGTCGCTGAGAGCGGCGTCAAGCAGGTTCACACGATGCAGGCTGCCATCTTCGGTCAGGACATAGCCTGTCGCGGGGCTGGCTGGGTCTAGCGCGAAATCCACCCGGCGGAACGGCAGGTCGATATAGCGATAATGCGGGGCCTCTTCGGGGTCGATG
>Ga0182746_1001071_pt1 | contig 28326 bp, 28 predicted proteins | sample eDN3rd30CBELigOP_FD_128881 | JGI IMG/M metagenome (GOLD analysis project Ga0182746, IMG submission 128881) | Enriched Organic Plus compost microbial communities from Emeryville, California, USA - eDNA 3rd pass 30_C BE-Lig OP (version 2) (version 2) ... | reverse complement strand
GTTCCTCGACGATCCCGAAGTGGCGATGATCGGCGTCGAGGCGGCCGGCCACGGCATCGAGACCGGCCAGCACGCCGCCAGCCTGACCGGCGGCGCGCCCGGCGTGCTCCACGGCAACAAGACTTACCTGCTGCAGGACGAGGACGGCCAGATCACCGAGGCCCACTCGATCTCGGCGGGCCTCGACTACCCGGGCATCGGCCCCGAGCACTCGTGGCTGCACGAGAGCGGCCGCGTGAAGTACGTGCCGATCACCGACGCCGAGGCGCTCGAGGCGTTCCAGCTGTGCAGCCAGCTCGAGGGCATCATTCCCGCCCTCGAAAGCGCCCACGCCCTCGCCGCGCTGCCCAAGGTCGCGAACGACTACGGCAAGGACCAGCGCATCCTCGTCAACGTCTCGGGCCGGGGCGACAAGGACATCTTCACGGTGGCGGAGCACCTGGGGGTGAAGCTGTGAGCGACAGCACAAATAATGAAATAAGGTGGAGGCGAAGGACGCGGCCCGAAGCGTTTCGCTTGATTCCAGTCAGCTTCACTGTTGCCGCAATCGTTGGCGTGGTCTGGGATGCGCTGTTCAAAGACACCGTCGACTATGAGGACGCATTCTTCCGCGCCGTCTGGTTTGCCGTAGCGTTTCCGTTGGCTTCTCTCGCGTTCAAAACCAAAGGCGAGTTCGAGTAATGACCCGCCTCTCCACCGCTTTCGCCAAAGGCCGCCCCGCGCTCGTCTGCTTCATCACAGCAGGCGACGGCGACACCGCGGCCAATCTCGACGCGCTCGTCGCCGGCGGCGCCGACGTGATCGAGCTCGGCATGCCGTTCACCGATCCGATGGCCGATGGGCCGGCGATCCAGGCGGCCAACCTGCGCAGCCTCGGCAAGGGCACGACCACGCGCGAGGTGCTGCTGATCGCCGACGAGTTCCGCCAGCGCCACCCGGACGTGCCGCTGGTACTGATGGGCTATGCCAACCCGATGCTGCGCCGCGGGCCCGAATGGTTCGCCGGCGAATGCAAGGGCTGCGGCGTCGACGGGGTGATCTGCGTCGACCTCCCGCCCGAGGAGGACGATGCGCTCGGTCCGGCGCTGCGCGCCGTCGGGGTCGACCCGATCCGCCTCGCCACCCCGACGACCGACGTCGCCCGGCTCCCGGCCGTCCTCGCGGGCTCATCGGGCTTCCTCTATTACGTCTCGGTCGCGGGCATCACCGGCAAGCAGCAGGCGCAGATTGCCTCGATCGAGCAGAACGTCTGCCGCATCAAGCAGTCGACCGACCTTCCCGTCGCGGTCGGCTTCGGCGTGCGCACGCCCGAGCAGGCGGCCGAAATCGCCCGCGTCGCGGACGGCGTGGTGGTCGGCTCGGCGCTGGTCGAGCTGGTCGGCGCGCACGGCGAGGACGCCCCCGAGCCCTTGCGCCGGCTCACATCCGAGCTTGCAGCGGCGGTCCATTCGGCCGAAAGGCAGGCCGCATGAGCTGGCTTACCCGCGTCCGCAACGCGCTGCCGTTCGGCAACAAGCGCGAAACGCCCGAGAACCTGTGGGTCAAGTGCCCGCGCTGCCAGGAGATGATCTTCTCGCGCGAGTTCGAGGCCAACCTCTCGGTGTGCCCGAAGTGCGAACACCACGGCCGCATCGGCGCCGACGCGCGGCTCGCCCAGCTCCTCGACGAGGGCTACGCGCTGCTGCCCGAGCCCGAGGTCCGCGAAGATCCGCTCAAGTTCCGCGACGCCAAGAAGTATACCGACCGCCTCAAGCAGGCACGCACGGCGACGTCGCACAGGGACGCCTTCCAGGTCGGCGTCGGCACGATCGAGGGCAGGCCGGCCGTCCTCGGCGTACAGGACTTCAACTTCATGGCCGGCTCGATGGGCATGGCGGTCGGCGAGGCGTTCTGCGCCGGCGCCGCGCGCGCGTTGGAGGAGCGCTGCGGCTACGTCGTGGTTACCGCCGCGGGCGGCGCGCGGATGCAGGAAGGCATCCTCTCGCTGATGCAGATGCCCAAGGCGACCGTGATGACCCGCCGCCTGAAGGAAGCCGGGCTGCCCTACATCGTCGTGCTCGCCGACCCGACCACCGGCGGCGTGACCGCCAGCTACGCGATGCTCGGCGACGTGCACATCGCCGAACCCGGCGCGCTGATCGGCTTCGCCGGCCAGCGGGTGATCCAGGAAACGATCCGCGCCCAGCTCCCTGATGGCTTCCAGCGCGCCGAGTACCTGCACAAGCACGGCATGGTCGACATGGTCGTCCACCGGAAAGACCTGAAGCCGACGCTGGCCAAGCTGCTCGACTACCTGGCTCCGGCGCAGGCAGCGTAGTTCTTGCGGCGGGTTTGAGAACGTTCTGTTCACGCGGAGACGCGGAGACGCAGAGAGAATGCACTTGCGGCGAAGCCGTCTCGAGACTGCCACGCTGCGACGGGCTGCCATATACCGGATTCGGAAGCGGCTCCGCCGCCAGGATCACCTCTCCGCGTCTCCGCGTGAATCCCTAGAAGGAAACGACGTTGAAGGATTTCGCCGCTTCCGAGGACCCCGCGGTCCAGGCGCAGCTCAACCGGCTGGCCGCGCTGTCGCTGCCGCAGGGGCGTCTCGGGCTCGAGGTAATCCGCCAGCTGCTCGCGCTGCTTGGCGACCCGCAGAAGCGGCTGCCCCCGACGTTTCACGTTGCCGGGACCAACGGCAAGGGCTCGACCTGCGCCTACCTGCGAGCGATGCTCGAGGCCGAAGGGCTCGTCGTGCACAGCGCGATCAAGCCGCACCTCGTGCGCTACAATGAGCGCATCCGGCTCGCCGGCCAGTTGATCTCCGACGAGGAACTCGCCGCGCTGCTGAAGGACGTGCTCGACATCGGCGAGTCGCTCGGCCCGAGCTTCTTCGAAGTCACCACGGCCGCCACCTTCCTCGCCTTCGCGCGTCACCCAGCCGACGCCTGCGTGATCGAAGTCGGCCTCGGCGGCCGGTTCGACGCGACCAACGTGCTCGAGCAGCCGGCCGCGTGCGGCATCGCCACGCTCGGAATCGACCACGAGGCGTTCCTCCTGGTACCCGAGGATGACGTCCCCGAAGACCCAATGCGCCGCATCGCCTTCGAGAAGGCCGGCATTGCCCGCCCGGGCTCACCGCTGGTGACGCAGGGCTACGCCGAGGAAGTCGAGGCCGAGATCGTGCTGCGCGCCGGGCTCGCCGGCGCGCCGCTCCACATGCGCGGGCGCGACTGGTGGGCCGAGGTCGGCGAGGGCATCGCGTACCGCGACCGGCACGGCGAGCTCAGCCTGCCGCTCCCGCAGCTTCCCGGCCGCCACCAGGGCGACAACGCCGCGCTGGCGGTCGCCATGCTGCGCCAGCAGGATCGCGTGACCGTCTCCCCCGCCGCGATGGCCCAGGGCATTCGCTCGGCGCGCTGGCCGGCGCGGCTGCAGCGGCTCGGCGAAGGTCCGCTGACCGCGCTCGCCCCGGGCCGCGAGGTCTGGCTCGACGGCGGGCACAACGCCGACGCCGGGCTCGCGATCGGCCGGCACTTCGCCGGGCAGAGGCTGCACCTCGTCATCGGCATGCTCGCCAACCGCTACCCGGCGGCGATCATCGACCCGCTCGAGGGCCGGCTCGCCAGCGTCACCGCAGTGCCGATCCAGGGCAGCGAGAGCCACGGCGCCGAAGCCTTCCCTGGCGCGCTCTGGGCGTCCGACGTCGCAGAGGCGCTCGAGGCGCTGCCCGACGACGGGCTGCCGGTGCTGATCGCGGGCTCGCTCTACCTTGCCGGGAAGGTCCTCGCCGCGAACGGCGAGATACCCGACTAGCCGCCCGGCTCTGCCCTCGCGTCGCCCTCGCCGACCGACCCGGCGGTGCCCATCGCCGCGTCGACGAGCCCGCTGCGCATCATCCACCAGAACAGCACGATGCCGGGGAGCGCGATGATCGTCGTCAGCACGTAGAAGTTCACGTAGCCGAACGCCTCGATCAGGCTGCCCGCAGTGGTCCCCGTCAGCACCCGGCCGACGATGCTCGCCGCGGCGCTGATCAGCGCATACTGCGCGCCGGTGAAGCGCAGATCGCACAGCGCCGAGAAGTAGGCGACGACGACCACGCCGCCGTAGCCGCTGGCCATGTTCTCGAATCCGATCGCCCCGGCCATGCCCCAGTTGCTGTGACCCGCCGCGGCGAGCGCGGCGAAGCTCAGGTTCGAAATCGCCATCAGGACCAGCGAGATCAGCACCGAGCGCTTGAGGCCGAGCTTGGCGTAGGCGACGCCGCCGATGAACACCCCGATCAGGTAGGCCCAGAAGCCGACGCCGACGTCATAGATGGCAATCTCGTCGTTGGAGAACCCGAGGTCGTCGAACAGCAGGCGGAAGGTCAGGTTCGCCAGCGTGTCGCCCATCTTGTGGACGAGGATGAACAGCAGCACGAGCCACGCGCCGTGACGACGGAAGAACTCGGCGAACGGACCGGCGATCGAAGCCCAGACGTCAGCCACGCCCTGCTTGGCTATGACCACCTTGCGGCGCACAGGCTCGCCCATGATCAGCGCGGTCAGCATCGCCGGCAGGGCGAGCGCGGCGCAGGCGAGGTAGGCCGCGCTCCAGCCGTGGCGCGCGGCCACGAACAGCGCCAGCGCGCCGGCGCCGGCCGAGCCGATCCGCCAACCGTACTGGCTCATCCCCGAGCCGGTCCCGAGCTGGTAGGGCTTGAGCGTTTCGATGCGGTAGGCGTCGATGACAATATCGAACGTCGCGCCTGCCACACCGACAAGCACCGCGGCCACAACGGTCGCACTTATGCTCTCGGCCGGATCGACCAACGCGAGGTTGACCACCGCGGCGATCACCAGCGTGCCGGCGACCAGCATCCACGACACGCGCTGGCCGAGGCGCCCGAGCACCGGGATCCGCACCCCGTCGACGATCCACGCCCAGAAGACCTTGAAGTTATAGACCAGGAACGCGAGCGTGAAGGCGGTGATGGTCGACTTCTCGATGTCGTCCTGCGCCAGCCGCGTGGTCAGCGTGGCGCCGATCATCGCGTAGGGAAACCCCGACGAAATGCCGAGGAAGAACGCGGCTAGCGATTCCTTCTCGAGGTACGGCCTGACCGATTGCCACAGGCTGCGGCGCTCGCCGGAAACTCCCTGTTCGACGGCTTCGACCATCCGATCCTCCCGCGGCCCACACCCCACATCTGTAGCGCAGTCGATCGTTATGGGAACCCCGAGAGCCGTGTGATGTTGTCAACGGAATAACGAGGGGTCTGAAGGCACAAGGCGTGGAGGTCGTGTGCTTATGGGACTGATCTGCAGCATTGCCAGTCATCGGGTCAACCGCCACCGCGTATGGCACGATAGCCTGAATTTCCGCACCAACTGCGAGCGCTGCGGCGCACCCCTGCTTCGCGATCAGAACGGGTGGCGAGAATTCGACTTGGCACTCGACGCCAGCAGCAACCGTACGGCGCATCCGCCAAGTCCCGGCAGCGAACCCGCTTGAGACCCCGCCGTCCGAGGCATCTGTTGCCGCAGGCGGGTCAAGTAGCTGGATTCGCAGGGCGACGCTCGCTAGCCTGCGGGCGTGGCATGGGTCGAAACTTCTCCTGCGCTGCCAAGCGACGACGTCCATGTCCGGCTTCTCGGAAATGAACGCGAGCCGCTGGTGGTCGTCGACGATTTCACCGGACAGGTCGAAGAACTCGCCCGGATCGGTCGGGCCCTGCCCTACGAGCCGGTGCCTGGCTACCCGGGCATCCGCAGCCGGATCAGCTCGACCTATCTCGCCCCGCGCCGCGACCTGCTGCGCCGGATCCTGGCGACGCATTTGGGCCTAAGCGCCGGCGCGAAAGTCGAAAGCTGTGCCTTCAGCATCGTCAGCATCCCGCCCGAGGAGTTGAGCCCCGGGCAGCGCCGGCCGCACTTCGATGCCACCGATCCGAACCTCATTGCGCTGCTCCATTTCACCGGCGATTCCGCGACTGGAGGCACGGCGTTCTATCGCCACCGGCGCACCGGCTTCGAGACGATCCGGCCCGACAGGCTGGTGCGATTCACCGCAGCGATCGCCGAGGACGAGCGCGAGCACGGCCCGCTGCCGGCGCGCTACTTTCACGGAGACGATCCGCGCTACGAAATGATCGGCGAAGTCGAGGCGCGGCCCGACCGCGTGATCATCTACCGCGGCAGACTGCTCCATTCGGGTCATGTTCCCGCCGACCCGGACCCGCGGACGGCGCGTGAACGCGGCCGGTTGACGATCAACACCTTCCTCGTCGGCAACGCCTGAAACCGGCACGGCCCATTGCGCAGCGACGCGGCGCGACCTAGCAGCGGCGCATGGCCGAAGCTGGACCGAAGGGCGAACGGATCGCCAAGCTGCTCGCGCGCGCCGGGGTTGCGAGCCGGCGCGAGGTCGAGCGGATGATCGCCGAGGGACGCGTTGCCCTTAACGGCGCTCCCGTCGAGACCCCGGCGACGATCCTGCGCAACCTCAGGGGCGTGACGGTCGACGGCAAGCCCGTCGCCGCGCCCGAGCGCACGCGGCTGTTCTGCTTCCACAAGCCGCCCGGGCTGATCACCGCCGAGCGCGATCCGCGCGGGCGGCCGACGATCTACGCGGCGCTGCGCAACGCGCTTCCGCCCGGGACGCCGCGGCTGATGCCGATCGGCCGGCTCGACTTCAACACCGAGGGCCTGCTCCTGCTGACCAACGACGGCGGCTTCAAGCGCGAGATGGAGCTGCCCGCCACGGGTGTTCCGCGGACCTATCGCGCGCGCACGTTCGGCCGCATCGGCCAGCCGCAGCTCGAGGCGCTGATCGAAGGGATCGAGATCGACGGCGTGCGCTACGGCCCGATCGACGCCAACCTCGAGCGCCGCACCGGCAACTACCAGTGGATCGAGTTGACCCTGACCGAAGGCAAGAACCGCGAAGTGCGGCGTGTGCTCGAGCACCTCGGCCTCAAGGTAACCCGGCTGATTCGCACCGCCTACGGCCCGTTCGCGCTCGGCGACCTCCCGCGCGGCGCGGCGGTCGAAATCCGCAAGGAACAACTCGACCGCTTCAGGAGCGGGCTCAGGTCCCCGAGGAAACGGGCGGGAGCATGAGGGTTATCGCCGGCGAATGGCGCCGCCGCCTGCTGCAGGCACCGCCGGGCGACGCGACGCGCCCGACCGCCGACCGCACGCGCGAGACGCTGTTCGCAATGCTCGCCAGCCGGCTCGGCAGCTTCGAGGGGCTCGCGGTCGCCGACCTGTTCGCGGGCTCGGGCGCGCTCGGGCTCGAGGCGCTGTCGCGCGGGGCGGCGACGTGTCTGTTCGCCGAGCACGACCCGCCGGCGATTCGCGCGCTACGGACCAACATCGCCAATTTCAGGGCGCAGCAGCGCTGCGATGTGCGTGCGGGATCGGTGATGCAGCTCGGCCCGGCAGCGCGGCCCTACGACCTCATACTGCTCGATCCGCCCTACGGGACGGGCGCGGGCGCGGTCGCGCTCGACCGGCTGCAGCGGCTCGGCTGGATCGGAGAGGCCACCTGGATCGCGCTCGAAACCGCGCACGACGAGAAGGTGCAGGTCAGAGGCCTCGAGATCGAAGCCGACCGCAAGGTCGGCCGCGCGAAGATCACCCTCTTGCGACAGGCCGCCCCAGGATAACGCCGAGCAGCGTCAGCAGTCCGGCCACGCTGAGGAACAGGCCGACCAGCCAGACGCCGCCGCTCGCACTGAGCATCTGAGCAGCGATCGGCGCCACCGCACCGCCGACGATGCCGCCGCCGTTGAACGCGATCGACATGCCCGTGTAGCGCACGGTCACCGGGAACAGCGTCGGCATCCATCCGCCGAGCGGACCGTAGACGAAGCCCATCACCACGAGGCCCGCGGCCAGCGTCGCGAACACCAGCGCAAGCGAGCCGCCGGCGAGGGCCGGCCCGAACACGAGACCGAGCACGATCGTCGCCACCGACCCGCAGGCGAGCATCCACCGCGGGCTGATGCGGTCGGAGCCGACCGCCGCCCAGACGATCCCGAGCGCGAGGAACAGGTTGGCGGCCAGCTGCAAGGCAAGGATGGTCTCGCGCGAATAGCCGCGCTCGGCCGTCATGTGGCTCAGCGCGAAGGCGGTCGAGAGGTAGAAGATCGCGAACGCCGAGACCACGCCCGCGCTCGCCGCCAGCGTCGGCCCGGGGTGCTCGCGCAGCACCGTCCCGAGCGGAACCCGGGGCGGCGGCGCCTTTTCGAGCGCTTCGCGGAACGCCGGCGTCTCGCCGATCCGCAGCCGCACCCACAGCCCGAGCGCAACCAGCACCGCCGAGAGCAGGAACGGCACCCGCCAGCCCCAGCTTACGAAATCGTCTTCCGACAGCCACAGCCCGAGCAGCAGGAACAAGCCGTTGGCGGCGAGGAAGCCGACCGGGGCGCCGAGCTGCGGCGCGGAACCGAAGCGCGATTCCCAGCCCTTCGGCGCGTTCTCGACCGCGAGCAGCGTCGCCCCGCCCCATTCGCCGCCGAGGCCGAAGCCCTGCCCGAAACGCAGGATGCACAGCAGCAGCGGGGCGACCCAGCCGATCATGGCATAGGTCGGCAGGAAGGCGATCAGCAGCGTCGAGATGCCCATCAGCAACAGCGAAGCGACCAGCGTCGACTTGCGGCCGAGGCGGTCGCCGAAGTGGCCGAAGGCGATCGCACCGACCGGCCGCGCGACGAACGCGAGGCCGAAGCTCATGAAGCTCAGCAGCTGCTGCGCCGCGGCGCTCTCGGCGGGGAAGAACAGCGGCCCGAACACGAGCGCGGCTGCCGTCGCGTAGACGTAGAAGTCGTAGAACTCGACCGCCGTCCCGACGAGCGATGCCGCCAGCACGCGGCGATGTTCACGCAGCGGTGATGCCATTCCCGGCCCTCCCTCGGAAAGGGGGCTGCGGCGGAACGGTCAGCGTGTCAAGCGCGGCTCAGCGGCCGGACGGCGCCGACGGCTCGCCCTGCGCCGGTTCGGCGTCCTCGTCTGCCGCGCCCGGATTGCGGCAAGAGTCCTGGAGCGTTTCGCTGCACGGCGGATAGGTTCGGTTGAAGGCCGCCGGCGGTGGTGGCTCGAGATTGCCTGGATAGATCGTGACGATCGTGTCGGGTTCACCCGGCCGCGTGGCACGCTCGATGCGCTTGATCGGCGGGTCTGGAATTGCCCGCGCGTTGGCTTCGGCGGCTGTCTCGGGCAAGGGCACCGCCGCGCTCGGGGGCGGCGTGTCCGGGACGATCTGCGCAAGTACCAGAATCGCCGCCGCGACGGGAAGCAGGGCAAGTCTAGACATGGGGCACCTCATTCATCTCTGCCGGTACCGTTACCGCTGGCGAGCGAGGTGCCCCATTCGTATTGGTCCCGAGGAGCGTCAGCCGCCGTGGTCGGCCGTGTCGCGCTCACTGGCGGGTTCGCCCGGCCAGTAGCTGAGAGCGCGCGAGCGACCGGGAGCGCCGCCTTCACCGGGATTCTGGCAGTCGTCCTGCAGCTTCGCCGTGCAGACCGGGTAGGTCTTATTATACGCCTGCGGCGGCGGTGCCGACGCGTTGCCGGGATGGTCCGTCACCACCGTGGCGGGCTGGTCGGGGCTCGGCGAAGGAATGACGCGGGTCGTCGGCGGGGCTGGCTGGGCCTGAGCATTGGCCTCCTCCGCGCTCTGCGGGAGGGGTTCGTCCGCAGCCGTCGTCTGCGGTGCGGGATCGCTCGTGGCCTGCGCGCTCAAAGCGGCGGGAAGTGCCGTCGTGGCCAGCGCGGCGGCGGCAAACATGAAGGTACGCATGATAAGGTCTCCGTAAGGATGGAACGCGGGCGGAACGATCCGCCGGTCGCGCTTGTTCCGCTGACCTGCCGGCCGCCGAGGCTTGCGCGGACCGGCGGTGTTCCCTAGCTGTTCACGGTGCCCGACGCGCCTTCGCCCGTTTCAGTAGACCCCGTAGACGCCCCTGCCTGGCTCGATGGCCTGAACCCGCCTCAAAGGCAGGCGGTGCTGACGACGGAGGGGCCTGTCCTGATGCTCGCGGGCGCCGGAACGGGGAAAACCGCCGCGCTGACGGCGCGCCTCGCCTACCTGATCCGGACCCGCCGTGCCTGGCCCAGCGAAATCCTCTGCGTGACTTTCACCAACAAGGCGGCGCGCGAAATGCGCCACCGCGTGGGCCAGCTGATCGGCGACGCGGTCGAGGGCATGCCCTGGCTCGGCACCTTCCATTCGATTTGCGCCAGGATGCTCCGCCGTCACGCCGAACTAGTCGGGCTGCAGAGCAACTACACGATCATCGACACCGACGACCAGCTGCGCGTGCTCAAGGCCATGATCACCGAACAGGGCTTCGACGAGAAACGCTGGCCGGCGCGCCAGCTTGCCGGGCTGATCAACCGGTGGAAGAACCGCGGGCTCAACCCCGAAGATCTCGATGCGGCCGAAAACGAGGCCTACGCCAACGGCAAGGGCCAGCGCATGTACGCCCTCTACCAGGCCCGGCTCAAGGCGCTCAACGCCTGCGACTTCGGCGACCTGATGCTACACATGCTGAATATTTTCAGGCGCGAACGCGACGTTCTTGCGATGTACCAGCAGCGCTTCAAGTACGTCATGGTCGACGAGTACCAGGATACCAACGCGGTCCAGTACCTGTGGCTGCGGCTGCTTGCGCAGGAGCGCAAGAACATCTGCGTGGTCGGCGACGACGACCAGTCGATCTATTCCTGGCGTGGCGCAGAAATCGCCAATATCCTGCGATTTGAAAAGGATTTTCCCAGCGCCACCGTGATCCGGCTCGAGCAGAACTACCGCTCGACGCCGCAGATCCTCGCCGCCGCTTCGGGTCTCATCGCGGCCAACAGCGCGCGGCTCGGCAAGACGCTGTGGACCGAACTCCCGCCCGGCGAAAAGGTGCGGGTGATAGGTGTGTGGGACGCACCCGAGGAAGCACGTCGCGTGGGAGAGGAGATCGAGCGGCTCGAACGCGAGGGCCTGCCGCTCGAGCAGGTGGCGATCCTCGTGCGCGCGCAGTATCAGACCCGCGAGTTTGAGGATCGCTTCATACAAATCGGCCTCAACTATCGGATCGTCGGCGGTTTTCGCTTTTATGAACGGGCCGAGATTCGCGATGCGCTGGCCTATCTCAGGGTCATCGCCCAACCCGCCGACGACCTCGCGTTCGAGCGGATCTACAATCAGCCCAAGCGCGGCCTCGGGGCGAAGACGCTGGAGGCGATGCACCGCCACGCGCGCGCCCGCGGCCTGCCGCTCGCCGCTGCCGCTCTCGAGCTCGCCGACAGCAACGAGCTGCCGCCCCGCGCGCGTTCGACGATCGCCGCGCTGATGGCCGCGTTCCTGCGCTGGCGCGAACTCGAGCCCACCGTCACCCCCGCCGAGCTGTTGCGCACGGTGCTCGACGAGAGCGGCTACACCGCGATGCTCGCGGCGGAAAAGACTGCCGAGAGCGCGGGCCGGCAGGACAACCTCGTCGAGCTCGCCCGGGCGATGGAGGAATACGAGACTCTCGGCGATTTCCTCGAGCACGTCAGCCTGGTGATGGACAACGACGCGGCCGACGAGACCGAGAAGGTCACGATCATGACGATCCACGCCGCCAAGGGTCTCGAGTTCGGGCACGTGTTCCTGCCCGGCTGGGAGGAAGGCGTGTTCCCCAGCCAGCGCGCCCTCGACGAAGGCGGGCTCGCCGCGCTCGAGGAAGAACGTCGGCTGGCCTACGTCGCGATCACCCGCGCCCGGCGCCGCTGCACGATCCTCCACGCCGCCAACCGGCGCATCTACGGTCAGTGGACCAGTTCGATTCCCTCGCGCTTCATCGCCGAGCTGCCCTCAGACCACGTGGAGGCGGAAATCACGATGACCGGTGGCGCCTCGCTGTGGCGGGCCAACTGGTCGGAACAGGACGACCCGTTCGCCCACGTCAGCGCCGCTCGGCCCGACCGCAGCGGAGCGCGCGGTCCCGGCTGGCAGCGCGCGCTTGCGACCGGCTACGACAAGGCTCCCAAGCGGTTGCAGGAGCCCGGCCGCAGCGCCGCGAGCTTCGCCGCCAAGCCGCGCAGCGACCTCGCGATCGGCATGCGCGTGTTCCACGACAAGTTCGGCTACGGCGAGATCGTCGATCAGGAAGGCAACAAGCTCGAGATCGAATTCGAGGCCAGTGGCCGCAAGCGGGTGATCGACAGTTTCGTCAGGCCCGTCTGACGCTGGGCAATGCGGAAAACCCGGCTCAGAGAGCCGACAGGCTGAGGAAGCTCGGGACCGGGCCGTTCCAGTCGCCCGGCTCATCGGCTTCCTCGATCTCGGGCTCGTGGCCCGGTTCCTTGCGAGGTTCGCTCCGGCGCGCGCGCTTGCGCGGTTCCTCGGCGCGCTCGCTGCTCTCGCGGCGCGGCTTGTCGGACTTGCGCTCGCGGCTTCCGCGCCTGGGCTTCTCGGACGGAGGCTCGTCAGCTTCGGCGCCGCCCTCACCCAGCTCGAAAACCGGGATCTGCAGGCCCGTAAGCTTCTCGACGTTGGCGATCGCCTCGGCGTCCTCGGGCGTTACCAGCGTGAACGCGCGGCCCTTGGCACCGGCGCGGCCAGTGCGGCCGATGCGATGGACATAGTCGTCGGGATGCCACGGCGTGTCGAAGTTGAACACGTGGCTGACGCCCTTGATGTCGAGCCCGCGTGCGGCGACGTCCGAGGCGACGAGGATGTTGATCTCGCCGCTCTTGAACCGCTCGAGCTCGGCGATGCGGCTCGCCTGGTCCATGTCGCCGTGAATCTCGCCCGAGCGAAACCCGTGGCGGCGCAGGCTCTTGTTGAGCTCGCGCACCGTGGTCTTGCGGTTGGCGAAGATGATCGCGGTCTGCACCTGGTCGGTCTCGAGCAGGTGACGCAGGACCTCGCGCTTGTTGCGCGACGAGGTCATGACCTTGTGCTGGGCGATATTGGTGTTCGCCGTCGCCGGTCTCGCAACCTCGATGTACTTGGGGTTCGACAGGAACCGGTCGGCGAGCTTCTTGATCGGCGGCGGCATGGTCGCCGAGAACAGGAGGGTCTGGCGGTTGCCGGGCAGCTTCTCGCAGATGAACTCGATGTCGGGGATGAAGCCCATGTCGAGCATGCGATCCGCTTCGTCGATCACCAGCAGTTCGCACCCGGTGAGCAGGATCTTGCCGCGCTCGAACAGGTCCATCAGCCGGCCCGGTGTGGCAATCAGCACGTCGACGCCCTCGTCTAGCGCCTTGACCTGGTCGCCCATCTGCACGCCGCCGATCAGCAGCGCCATCTTGAGGTCGTGGTTCTTGCCGTACTTCTCGAAGTTCTCGGCCACCTGCATCGCCAGCTCGCGGGTCGGTTCGAGGATCAGCGAGCGCGGCATGCGCGCACGCCGGCGGCCGTGATGCAGGATGTCGATCATCGGCAGCACGAAGCTCGCGGTCTTGCCGGTGCCCGTCTGCGCGATCGCGATCAGGTCCTTCATCATCAGGACCTGCGGGATCGCCTGCGCCTGGATCGGCGTCGGCTCGCGATAGCCGGCAGCCTCGACCGCCTGCAACAATTCGTCTGAGAGGCCGAGATCGGCGAAATTCATAGGTTCTCAATGTCCGGATCGGGAGCGGCTTGCCCGCCCTTGCCCCGGGCGGGCCCGAGAGCCGCCGCGACGCGCGGCGCCTAAGACCCGCCGCCTGTGAAAGTCAAGGAAACGAGTGTATCGCTCAGTCGCGCACCGCGACAAGGCGATTGAACTGCGCGACGCGGCAACTGGCACCCGCGCGCGACTGCAGCAGGTCGCGATTGGCACAGAGCTGCCCGTCATCGCTGCGTTCGACGTAGAAGCCGGCATAATAGGCGCGCGGGCTGCAGGCCCGCTCGAGCGCGGCGCTGAGGATCCGGCGGTCGCGCATGAACAGCAGCAGCCGGTTCTGCTCGGGCGCCGGCTGGACGCCGACGATGCCCGAGAGCGGCACGCATCCGCGAAGCCGCTCCTCGCGGAAACTGGCCGACGAGGCACGACCGGCGAGGTCGGCCATCATCTCCTGACGGGCTGCCGGAGAGCTCGGCGTGATGCGCACGATGACTCGCTGCTCGATCCGGACCTGGCCGGCCCGTGGTATCTGGCGAGCCCTCCTCAACACCTCGAACGGCTCCTTGGTCGCCGCGTCGAAGCCGTGCGACACGCCGGTGGGCTCAACCGCCATGGCGGCCTGCGAAGCCTCGCTGTCAGCCAAACTCTCGCTCGCTACTGCAGGTAGCAGCAGCGCCAACGGCGAGAGGAAGACGACAAAAGCGTTCATCGGAGAGAGATCACTCGTATCGGGCTCGCTGCGTTGGGCACCGCCCCGCGGCACCCCGCTTCCCTCTAAGGCGGCACATTGAATGTCGGCTTAACTCGGGATTTGCAAGCCGGATGCCCCGCTGGCAAAGGCGACGGCATGAGCGACACCGAGGCCTTCCTCGCGGCTGCTGCCGCACTGCTTGGCGAGCGCGGACTGACCCGTGACCCGGAGCTGATGCAGCCGTGGCTGACCGACTGGCGTGGCCGCTTCACCGGCCGGGCGCTGGCGCTTGCCTCACCGGCTTCCACGGCTGAAACGGCGGCGCTGGTCCGACTGTGCGCAGAGCACGGCGTGCCGATCGTCCCCCAGGGTGGAAACAGCGGCATGTCCGGGGGCGCAACGCCCGACCCCAGCGGCGAGGCGCTGTTGCTGTCGATGAGGCGCATGAACGCGATACGCCGCCTCGACCCCCAGGCTCGCGAGGCGACCTGCGAGGCCGGCGTGATCCTCCAGTCGCTGCACGAGGCGGCAGAGGCCGAAGGGCTGCGCTTCCCGCTGACGCTCGGCGGCAAGGGATCCGCGACGATCGGCGGCCTGATCTCGACCAATGCCGGGGGGACCCAGGTCCTGCGCCATGGCTCGATGCGCACCCAGGTGCTCGGGATCGAGGCGGTGCTCGCGGACGGCAGCGTGTTCGACGCGCTCACGCCGCTCAAGAAGGACAACCGCGGGTTCGATCTCAAGCAGCTGCTGATCGGTTCGGAAGGAACGCTGGGTATCGTCACGGCCGCCACGCTGCGGCTGCTCCCCGCGCTCGCCGACCGGGCGGTGCTGTGGGCCGGGCTCGGCTCGATCGGGGATGCGCGGACACTGCTGCTCCACGCGGAAACGATCGTCGGCGATGCGCTCGAAGGGTTCGAGGTCATGCCGCGGCACAGCCTCGAGGCGGTGCTCGCGCATGTGCCCGGGTCGCGCTCTCCGCTAGGCGGCGAGCACGAATGGCACGCGCTGATCGAGCTCGCCGCCGACGCCGCGCATGCCCAGGAGCTGCCCGATCTCGCGCGCAAGTTGCTCGAAAGCGCGTTCGAGGCGGGCCTCGTCGAGGACGCGACGATCGCCGCCAACGAAGCGCAGGCCGAGCGATTCTGGCTGCTGCGCGACGAGATCGCCCCGGCCGAGCGGGCGCTCGGCCCCGCGATGCAGCACGACATCTCGGTGCCTGTCGCGCGGATGGCCGAATTCGTCGATGCCGCGATCCCCGAGGTCGAGGCACGCTTCCCCGGCAACAAGGCCGTCGCCTTCGGGCATCTCGGCGACGGCAACGTTCATTTCCACGTGCTCGCCCCAAAGGGGGCCGTTCGCGGCGAATGGGAAGAGCGTGAAGGCAAGGCAATCAGTGCCTTCGTGCACGACCTGGTGACGCAATGGGGCGGTTCGATCAGCGCAGAGCATGGCATCGGCCAGCTCAAGCGCGACGAGCTCGCGCGGCTCGGCGATCCGGTGCACCTCGCGATCCTGCGCAGCGTCAAGCGCGCGCTCGATCCGCGCGGATTGCTCAATCCGGGCAAGCTCGTCCCGCCCGAAGGCTGACGGCTTGCGCAGGCGAAGTTCGCCCTCTAAACCGCGCCGATTTCAAACCGGGGCCATGGCTCCGGCAAATGCAATCTGCCTTACCGGAGAGAGATGATGGCCAGCGCGCCGCAAGCCCAATTGCCCCTGTTCTACAAGGACCTCATGCCGCTCAACAGCCGTGATCACGGCACCTGGCATGCCCGTGCGGTCGACAAGGCGTCGTGGATCGGTGGGCAGCATGCGATCCCGCTGACCGTGGACGAATTCTCGCAGGCACAGCGGTTTTTCCCGATCGTGTTCTCGGCCGGCGACAACCCGGTGCCGCTGGCGCTGATGGGACTCAATGAGGGCATCAACGTCTTCTTCGACGACGAAGGCAAGCAGATCGAGGAGGCCTACGTTCCGGCCTATATCCGCCGCTATCCGTTCCTGCTCGCCCGGCTCAAACCCGACGCCGAGGAAATGTCGCTGTGCTTCGACCCCTCGAGCGACCTGCTCGGCGAGTTCGAGGAAGGCGAGGCGCTGTTCACAGACGGGCAGCCGAGCGAGCACACCAAGAGCCTGCTTGGCTTCTGCGAGCAGTTCGAGCAGGCCGGCGCGCGTACCCAGGCCTTCATCGACGAACTGAACAAGGCCGAGCTGCTGATGGACGGCGAGGTCGCCATCCAGCAGAACGACAAGCCCGACCAGCCTTACATCTATCGCGGCTTCCGCATGGTCAACCAGGACAAGCTGCGCGAGCTGCCGGCCGAGACGGTCAAGCAGTGGTTCGACATCGGCCTGCTGCCGCTGATCTACGCGCACCTGTTCTCGCTCGACCTGATGCGGGTGATCTTCGCCAAGCAGACGATGCAGGGGAAAGGCCCGGGGGCGGCCGCGAGCGCCGCCGCCTGACGGCCCTTGAAGCGCCACGATTATAGACTACATAGGAAACGTCCGGTCGGCGCTTCCCTCATGGCCCGGCCGGATAGGTACGCTCCGGCGTACCTCCTCCCTGAACCTTGGCCACCTCGTGCTTCGCACGAGGTGGTCTTTTCATTTCTGCGCCCGGAACCCGCGGTAAACCGTTGATACCGCGAGCCTACTCCGCAGCCATCGGCAGGCGGCGTGTGCCCGCGAGCTCCTCCGCCATGCGCCTGACGAGCCCCGCAAGCACGCTTGCTACCGCCACGAAGCCCTCGCCCGGCTCGCGCAGTTCGGCATCGAGATACGTCGCACGGCAGATCTCCACCTGCAGCGCGTGCACACCGCGCGCGGTCGCCCCGTGGCGGTCGAGCACGTAGCCGCCGGCGTAGGGCCGGTTGTGCGCCGCGCGGAGCCCACTGGCCGAAAGAAAATCGAATGCGGCCGCGCTCAGCGAGGCGGCGCACGACGCGCCGAAGCGATCGCCGAGCACGAAGTCGGGCGCCGCGTCGGCTCCCCGCTTGGGCCCGAGCGGGGGCATCGAATGCAGGTCGATCAGCAGTGCCGCTCCCCAGCGATCGCGCAGCGTCTCGAGCGCGTCGGCCAGCGCGGCGTGATAGGGTTCGTGAATCCGCACGATCCTGCGGGCGAGCTCCTCGGGCGACAGCCGCTGCCGCCACAGCTCGCCGAGCCCCGGGAGCCGCCGCGGTACAAGGCCAAGGCCGCTGCGCGCACGGCGGCCGGCGGCATGGCGCACTCGCCTGTCGGGCGCCCCGCCGGCGACCATGTCCCAGTCGATGTCCTCTGGCGAGCGGTTGAGATCGATCATCGCGCGCGGCGCATGCGCCACCAGCAGCGCGGCGCCCGTTTCCCGGGCGACGGCGTCGGCCAGCAGATCGGCGAAACGATCCTCGAGCCGCAGGCTGGCAACCGGATGATTGCGCATCGCCTGCACAACGGCCGCGGGATAGTCCCGCCCGGCGTGAGGCACCGCGATCAGCACGGGAACGGGCGCCGGATCGCGCAGGCTCAGGGTGAAGTCGGGCGGGCAGCGCTTCTGTTCCTCGCCCTCGCGGCGGGCCGCACCGTCCGAATCGCCTGCTTCGCGCGCTGCCCTCGCCATGGGCCTAGCTGGCCTGCATTTGGATTTGTGTCAAAGCTGGTCACCTCGGATATTTGGCAAGATTCTTAACGCCGCCCGCGATAGAAGCGCGTTTCACACGGGACGTACTGGGAGCCACCGATGATCCGCATCCTCCTGGCGGAAGACGACGAAGCGATGCGCACCTACCTCGCACGCGCGCTCGAACAGGCCGGTTACGAGGTTGACGCCGTCGATCGCGGAACCGCGGCGCTCCCGCTCCTTGAGGAGAACACTTACGATCTCCTGCTGTCCGACATCGTCATGCCGGAGATGGACGGCATCGAGCTCGCCCAGCGCTGTGCCGAGATCAGCCCGCGCACCCGGGTCATGTTCATCACCGGATTCGCCGCGGTCACGCTCAAGGCCAGCCGCGAAGCTCCACGAGCGAAGATGCTGTCGAAGCCGTTCCACCTTCGCGACCTCGTGCTCGAGGTCGAGCGGATCTTCGAGGACCAGCTGACCGAGGCCTCGTTCCGGCCCTGATCCCCCTTGTCATCGCGGACGGCCAGCGCTAGATGCGCCGCCTGCCGTCCTCCGGACAGGCATGGGCGTATAGCTCAGTGGTAGAGCACTGTGTTGACATCGCAGGGGTCGGAAGTTCGAACCTTCCTACGCCCACCATCCGGCAGGCTTCGAAAGGCGTCGCGAGAGCGGCGCCTTTTGTTTTTTGTGCTTCGCGGCTCGACGATCAGGCACCGCGGGCGCGTTCGTCCGTTTGGGCTGCGTGACCCAGCCTGTGCCTCGCATCGCTGCCATCGCCACGGCGGTTCCCTCCAGCGAGTGCGACCGGACCTACTACGATTGGGCTCTGCGGCAGCTCGATGGCCGCCGCGAGGCGGGTTTGCTCGAGCGCATGATGCAGCGCTCGGGAATCGGCAGGCGCTTCACGGTGCTCTCGCGCGACGAGACCTACCGCGCCGAGGGAAGCTTCTACGACGTGCCGCAACCGCCGAGCACCCTCGACCGGATGACCGTCTATGCGCGCGAGGCTCCGAAGCTGGCGCTGGGCGCGATCGCCGGACTCGGGCCGCTCGACGGCGTGACGCACATGGTCGTCGCCAGCTGCACCGGTTTCACCGCACCGGGCCTCGACCAGGTCGTCGCGCGCCGGCTCGGCCTTGCGCCTACGGTGGAGCGCATCGTGGTCGGATTCATGGGCTGCTACGCTGGGGTCACCGCCTTGCGTACGGCCGCTCACATCGTCCGCTCGGACCCCGCCGCGCGCGTGCTGGTTGTCGCCGTCGAGCTGTGCACGCTCCATCTCCAGCCGACCGACCGGCTCGAAAGCCTGCTCGCAATGGGCCAGTTCGCCGACGGGGCGGCCGCCGCGCTGGTGACCGGCGAAGGCTCCGGCCTCGCGCTGCGCGAGGGACTCTCGCTGACGCTCGAGGACAGCCACGAGCTGATCACCTGGACGATCGGCGATACGGGCTTCGCCATGGAATTGTCCGGCGAGGTGCCGGGCCGGCTGGCCGAAGCGCTGACCAACGACGGCGTCGTCGAGCTCGTCACAGGCGGGAAGCCGGTCGAAGCCGTCGACGCCTGGGCAATCCATCCGGGCGGCAAGTCGATCGTCGATGCGGTCGAACGCGGCCTGGGCCTGTCTTCCGAGAAGGTTGCCGTGTCGCGCGCCGTGCTGCGGGATTACGGCAACATGTCGTCGGCGACCGTGTTGTTCGTGCTCGAACGGCTGATGGAGGAGCAGCCCGCCAGCGGTGTCGCGCTCGCATTCGGGCCTGGCCTGGCCATGGAGGGCCTGCGCTTCGAGTGGACCGGCGGCGATGCCTGATAGGCTCGCAAAGCGTTCGCATGCCAACGAGCTGATGGACGACCCGGCGCTCGACACCGCAACCTACCACGCGGTTCTCGCCGATCTCGCCAGGGTCAATCGCCTGACCTTCGCCTATCGTCCGACGCTCGACTTCCTCCGCCGCGCCGTGGGACGGAAAGCGCGCTTCACCCTCCTCGACGTCGGCTTCGGCGACGGCGACATGCTGCGCGCCATCGCCCGCTGGGCACGCCGGCGTGGCATCGCCGCCGAGCTCACCGGGATCGACCTCAACGTCCGCAGCAGGACAGCCGCCGAAGCCTCGACGCCGGCCAATGCGCCGATCCGTTATCTTTCGGGCGACTACGCCCAGCTTGCCGGCCGCGGCTTCGACTGCGTGATCTCGAGCCTCGTCGCCCATCACATGAGCGGTCCGGAGCTCACCGCCTTCCTGCACTTCATGGAGCGCGAGGCCGCCGTGGGCTGGTTCATCAACGACCTGCACCGGCACCGTTTCGCCTACCAGACCTGGCCGCTGCTCGCGAGCGCAATGAGCTGGCACCGCATCGTCCGGCTCGACGGGCGGACCTCGATCGCGCGCGGGTTCCGCCCGGCCGAGTGGCACGCGCTGCTCGCGCGCGAGGGGCTCGACGCGGCGCAGGTGCGCCGCTGGTTCCCGTTCCGGCTGTGCATCGAGCGGCTCCGCTGATCGTCGGCGCCGGGCCGGCGGGATGCGCCGCCGCTATCGCGCTCGCTGCCGGAGGTGTCCGCCCGCTGCTGGTCGACCGCAATGCCGAGCCGCGCGACGCCCTGTGCGGCGGCTTTCTCAGCTGGAGGACGGCCGAGCGGCTCCGCGCGATCGGCGTCGATCCGCGCGGCCTGGGTGCGCGCCCGGTCGAGCGGCTCGCCCTCTACGCGCACGATCGCGAGGAGGTCGTCCCCCTCCCCGCCCCGGCTTTCGCCCTGTCACGCAGAACGCTCGACGGCGCTCTGCGGCGCCGCGCTCTCGAGCTCGGTGCCTCGTTGGAAGTCGACAGCGTCCGCTCGCTCGATGGTCTCACAGTAGTCGGCCGCCGGCGCGAGTGGAGCGCAGACGCGCTGTTCCTCGCTTCGGGCAAGCACGACGTGCGCGGCGCGAGCCGACCGCGCCCCGGAACCGACCCCGCGCTCGGACTGCGCATCCGCCTGCCGGCAGCGCCACAGCGCGAGACGCTGATTCGCGGCCGAATCGAACTGCATCTGTTTGCAGGCGGCTACGCCGGCGTGGTGCTTCAGGAGGACGGCAGCGCCAACGTCTGCCTAGCGGTGCGCAAGTCGCGCCTCGCAGCCAGCGGCAGCGACCCGCGGCGGTTGCTCGAGATTCTCGCGGACCGCCATCCTGCCTTCGGCCGCCGCCTGGCCGATGACTGGAGCGCCCAGCGGATCGAGATCGTCGGCGCCGTGCCTTACGGGTGGATCGCGCACGCATCCCGACCCGGCCTGTTTCGCCTCGGCGACCAGGCCGCGGTGATTCCCTCGCTGGCGGGCGAAGGCATCGCGATCGCGCTTGCGAGCGGTGGCGCCGCCGCGCAAGCCTGGTTCGCGCACGGACCCGAGGGCGCGGTGCACTACCAGCAAGCCATTGCCGGTCGTGCGTGCCGTCCCGTGCGCACCGCACGCGCGGCCTGGGCCCTCGCCGAGAGCCCGCTCGCCGCGCGGCTGGGCATCAGCGTCGCCGCACGCCTGCCGACGCTGGTCCGCTGGCTCATGCAGGCAAGTCGGTTCGAGCCCGACGCGCGTCTTGCGCAGGCGCGCCCCTCTCCGTAAGGGTCCGCGAAAATTCCACCCGAACCCTTGCAACAGGACTCTCCCCGCATGGCGAAGATCAAGGTCGCGAACCCCGTCGTCGAGATCGACGGCGACGAGATGACGCGGATCATCTGGCAGTGGATCCGCGAACGGCTGATCCTCCCTTACCTCGACATCGACCTCAAATACTTCGACCTCGGGATCGAGAAGCGTGACGAGACACGCGACCAGATCACCGTCGACGCGGCCAACGCGATCAAGCAGAACGGCGTCGGCGTGAAGTGCGCGACGATCACCCCCGACGAGGCGCGCGTCGAGGAGTTCGGCCTGCACGAGATGTACAAGTCGCCCAACGGGACGATCCGCAACATCCTCGGCGGCACGATCTTCCGCGAGCCGATCGTGATCCAGAACGTGCCGCGGCTGATCCCCGGCTGGACCGACCCGATCGTGGTCGGCCGTCACGCGTTCGGCGACCAGTATCGGGCGACCGACTTCCTCGTGCCAGGTCCGGGCAAGCTGCGGCTGGTGTGGGAAGGCGAGAACGGTGAGGTGATCGACCGCGAGGTCTATGACTTCAAGGCGTCGGGCGTCGCGATGTCGATGTACAACCTCGACGAATCGATCCGCGACTTCGCCCGCGCGAGCTTCAACTACGGGCTCGACCGCGGCTGGCCGGTCTACCTCTCGACCAAGAACACGATCATCAAGGCCTACGACGGGCGCTTCAAGGACCTGTTCCAGGAGGTGTTCGAGACCGAAGGCTTCAAGGAGAAGTTCGCCGCCGCCGGGATCGAGTACCAGCACCGCCTGATCGACGACATGGTCGCCTCCGCACTCAAGTGGAGCGGCAAGTTCGTCTGGGCCTGCAAGAACTACGACGGCGACGTGCAGTCGGACCAGGTGGCGCAGGGCTTCGGCTCGCTTGGACTGATGACCTCGGTGCTGATGACCCCCGACGGCAAGACCGTCGAGGCCGAAGCCGCGCACGGCACCGTCACCCGCCACTACCGCCAGCACCAGCAGGGCAAGGCGACCTCGACCAACCCGATCGCCTCGATCTTCGCCTGGACCCGCGGCCTGATCTACCGCGGCCGGTTCGACGGCACACCCGAGGTGGTCCGCTTCGCCGAGACGCTCGAGAAGGTCTGCATCGCGACCGTCGAAAGCGGCAAGATGACCAAGGACCTCGCGCTGCTGATCGGCCCCGACCAGCCGTGGATGACGACCGAGCAGTTCTTCGAGGCGATCGTGCAGAACCTCGAAGCGGAGATGGCCACCTGGGCTTGACCCGCTGATGGCCGAGCGCAAGGCGAAAGCGCGGCTCGAGATTCGGCAAGCCCGGCCGAACGACGCCCGCGCGATCGCCGCGCTCGCCAGGCGGGTCTACGGAGAGTTCGAGCCCTATACGCTCGGCGAGATCCGCGGCCAGCTGAACAACTTTCCCTCCGGCTGCTTCGTCGCCGTGCTCGACGAGCGGCTGATCGGCTATTGCGCGAGCATGCGCCTCGCCGGCGACAAGGCGCTCAAGCCGCACACGTGGGACGAGATCACCGGCAACGGTTACGGGAGCCGGCACGACCCGACCGGCGATTTCCTCTACGGTTACGAGATGTGCGTCGACCCCGAGGTGCGTGGCACCCGGATCGGCCGCAGGCTCTACGAGGAGCGACGCAAGCTCGCCGAGCGGCTCGAACTGAAAGGCATCGTGTTCGGCGGGCGAATGCCCAACCTGAGGCGATCGTGGCGCCGCGTCGATGGTCCGCAGGACTACCTCGACCAGGTCATGGCCGGGCGCATTCACGATCCGGTCCTGCGATTCCAACTGGCCAACGGCTTCGAGCCGCTCGGCATCCTCGAGAACTACCTGCCCGAGGATGTCCGCTCACGCGGGCACGCGGTGCACATGATCTGGCGCAATCCGTTCGTCGACCAGGAGCAGGACTCGCGCTTCCGCGTTCCGCGCGACGTCGAGAGCGTGCGCATCGCCACCTGCCAGTTGCAGGCGCGCGCGGTGAAGGACTTCAACGAGTTCATCGGTCAGGTCGAGTATTTCGTGGACGTCGCTGCCGACTACGAGGCAGACTTCATTCTCTTTCCCGAGATGTTCACCCTGATGCTGCTGAGCGCCGAGCCCCGGGAGCTCGACCCGCTCGAAGGTATCGAGGCACTCAGCCGCTACACTCCGCGCATCCGTACCGCGCTGAGCGAAATGGCGCTGCGCTACAACATCAACATCGTCGGCGGCTCGCATCCGACACGGATGGCCGATGGCGACATCCACAACGTCGCCTACGTGTGCCTGCGAGACGGATCGGTGCACGAACAGGAGAAGATTCACCCGACGCCGAACGAAGCCTACTGGTGGAACATCCACGGCGGTGACACGATCGACGTCATCCAGACCGACTGCGGCCCGATCGGGGTGCTGATCTGCTATGACAGCGAGTTCCCCGAGCTGGCCCGCCGCCTGGTCGACGAAGGCGCGCGGATCATCTTCGTGCCGTTCTGCACCGACAGCCGCCAGGGCTACATGCGCGTCCGCTATTGCGCCGCGGCGCGAGCGATCGAGAACCAGTGCTTCGTGGTGCTGGCCGGCAACGTCGGCAACCTGCCCAACGTCGCCAACATGGACATCCAGTACGCCCAGTCGTGCATCCTGACTCCCTGCGACTTCCCGTTCGCCCGCGACGGGATCGCCGCCGAGGCCAGCGAGAACGTCGAGACCCTGACGATCAGCGACGTCGACCTGGCCGACCTCAGCTGGGCGCGGGCCGAAGGCACCGTGCGCAACCTCGCCGACCGACGCTTCGACCTCTACCGCATCGAGTGGGGCAAGGGCCCTGGAAGCGGCGATCGACCGAGCGGCGCCGCACCACTCCACAAGAGCGGCCCGGGCGGGGGCTAGCTAGCCCGGCGCGCTAGCGGCGACGCGACCCGCTCGCGCCGCAGGCCCAGTCCGATGATCCGACCTGGAATCCGCTGCAACAGCGGAAACCGGTCGAGCACGCTGACGGGCCACGGCGCGCCGGTGATCGGACGGCCCGATAGCACGGTGCCGATCACGTTGTCCTGCGCCGCCTTCTGCCCCGCCTGGATGACCCGGGTCGGGAACAGGCGCCGCGCCTGCACCTTCGGCAGCAGCGGATCGGGATCCTCGCCGCGGGCGATCGGGCCGGCGAGTACGTTGGCCGCGGCGACGGCGTCCTGGATCGCGAGGTTGATGCCGATCCCGCCGATCGGGCTCATCGCGTGCGCCGCGTCGCCGATGGCCAGCAGGCCGGGGCGGTGCCAGGTTTCGAGCCGGTCCAGCGCGACCGACAGCAGGTGAAGCTCGTCGGTGCTCTCGAGCGCCCCGGACAGGTCGAGCTCGGGGAACAGCGCCTGCATCTGGTCGCGCAGCCAGCCGACACCCCGCGCCTTGACCTCTTCGGCCGCGCCCTTCGGGATCAGGAAGGCGACCTGCCAGTAGCTTCGCCGGTCGATCAGCACTGCCATCCGCCCGCTGTCGATCGCACCGCGCAGCGTCTTCCCGCCGTCGTCAGCCTTGGGGAGGCGGAACCACAGCACGTCCATCGGCGCGCCGAGCTGGATGAGAGGCAGCAGGTTCTGCCTGCGGACCAGCGACGAGCGGCCGTCGGCCATCAGCACGAGCTTGCCGGCGCGCTCTTCGCTCCCGTCGGCGAGGCGCACGCCGACCACCCGCCCGTTCTCCTCGACCAGGCCGGTCACTTCGGCCTCCATCCGCAGCGAGAACCCGGGATAGACCTCGGCCTCGTCGCGCAGGAAGTCGAGGAATTCCCATTGCGGCACCATGGCGATGAACGGCGCCGGTGTGCGCAGGTGGCTGAGGTCGCCGACGGTGTAGTCGCGGCCGGCGATCCGGATTCTCGCGCCGGTCACGCGCTCGTGGGGGCGCTCGAGGAACCGCTCGAGCATGCCGAGCTGGTCGAGCACTTCCATCGTCGAGGGATGAACCGTGTCGCCGCGGAAATCGCGGAAAAAGTCGGCATGTTTCTCGAGCACGCAGACACTGATACCCGCGCGTGCGAACAGCAGCCCGGCCATTACTCCGGCGGGACCGCCCCCAACTATTATAATCTCAACCGTTGCAGTCGTCATTTCGTCTGACATAGAGACGGCATGCACAGCGTTGCCCTCTCGCCGTCCCTGTCGGATGCCCTGGTCATACTCGGCGCGGCGGGAATCGTCATCCCGGTGTTCGCGCGTTTCCGGATCACTCCGGTGATCGGGTTCATCCTGATCGGGCTGCTCGTCGGCCCGTTCGGGCTCGGCCGGCTGGTCGACGACCACGAGTGGCTGTTCTACATCACGATCTCGGATCCCGAAGGGCTCGACCCGTTCGCGGAATTCGGCATCACCCTGCTCCTGTTCACGATCGGCCTCGAACTCTCGTTCAACCGCCTGTGGACGATGCGCCGGCTGGTGTTCGGGCTCGGAGCGATGGAACTCGCAATTATCGGTGCGTCACTCGCCGGTATAATGTTCCTGCTCGGCCAGAGCTGGGGTGGGTCGGTCGCCCTCGGCCTCGCGCTCGCGCTGTCCTCCACGGCCCTGGTGCTGCCGATAGCCGGCACGCAGACGGCCGTCGGGCGCTCGGCGCTGGCGATGCTGCTGTTCGAGGACATCGCGATCGTGCCGATCATCTTCATGCTCGGCGCGCTCGCCCCCTATGCGCAGCAGGATGGCTGGGAGGGCCTGTTCGACACGCTGTGGATGGGCGCGCTGGTCGTCGCGGTGATGATGATCGGCGGGCGGTACCTGCTGCCGAAGCTGTTCGCCCAGGCCGCGCGGACCAAGAGCCCCGAGCTGTTCCTCGCCGCGAGCCTGCTGGTGGTGATCGGCGCGAGCCTCGCCACCTCGATCGTCGGCCTCTCCCCGATCGTCGGCGCGCTCGTCGCCGGGCTGCTGATCGCCGAGACCGAGTACCACACCGAAGTCGAGGGCCTGATGGAGCCGTTCAAGGGCCTCGCGCTCGGCGTGTTCCTGATCACCGTCGGCATGGGCATCGACCTGTTGTCGATCTGGCAGAATCTGGGCCTGATCGCGCTCGCGGTGGTCGGCGTGCTGCTGCTCAAGGCGGTCGTCACGGCGGTGCTGCTGCGCATGTCGGGCGCGCGGCGGGGCATCGCGATCGAGACCGGCATCCTGATGTCGAGCCCGTCGGAAACCACGCTGATCGTGCTGGCGGCGGCGTCGAGCGCGGCGCTGATCTCGGCCGAAACCGCCCAGTTCTGGAAGATCGTCACCGCGGTCGGGCTGACGATCACCCCGATGCTCGCCAAGTTCGGCAACAAGCTGGCGACGCATGTCGAGACGGCACCTCCGGCAACGCCGATCTCCGCCGAGAGCGACGAGCCGCCGGCGATTATCATCGGCTGCGGACGCGTAGGCCGGCTCGTGGCGCAGATGCTCGCCCGCCACGGCAAGCCCTACGTCGCACTGGATTCCGACACCGATCAGGTGCGGCAATGCAAGCAGGAGGGCTACAACGCGGTCTTCGCCAATGCCGCGCGGATGGACGTGCTCGACAAGCTCGGGGTCGAGCGCGCGCCCGCGGTGATCCTGACGATGGACGAACCGGTGCTGGCGCAGCGGATCGTCCGCAAGCTGCACGCGGCCTATCCCAACCTGCCGATCATCGCCCGCGCGCGCGACAGCGCCCACGCTGCCGAGCTCTACCGGATCGGCGCGAGCACCGCGGTTCCGGAAACGCTCGAGGCCTCGCTTCAGCTGTCGGAAGCGGTGCTGGTCGACCTCGGCGTGCCGATGGGGCCGGTGATCGCCTCGATCCACGAGAAGCGCGACGAGTTCCGCAACCGGATCATGGAAGGCGGGGCGCTCGACCACAAGCCGAAGCTGCGCACCGGCCGCGTCGAGGTCTGAGGGCTCGCTCCGGCCGGAGCCAACGAGCCCCGAGTTCGTTGGTTGTCGGAAAGGAGAGCGTCATGACCCCCGACGACAACCGTCCCGCGAATGCCATCCCGCGCCGGCCGCAACAGCAGACCGACGAGGAATTCGGTTCGATCCGCGGCCCGCAGCGCGGCGCCAACGACTTCAAGGGCAAGGGCAACACTCCGCGGGGGAGCGATCCCGAGTTGCGCGGCGTCAGCGGGCGGCGGGGTTAGCGGTCAGGGTGTTCCGGCCTGCCTGGCGACGTCGAGTCCGAAGCGGCGCTCGATTGGCGGCAGGTCCTGCGTGAACGAATAGGGCGGCGGGCCGGGGCTGGAGATCGTCAGAGCGATCCCGTCCCCCTTGCGTACGGCGACCGCGTCGAACCTGGTGCTGCCCGTGGGATTGCCGTCAAGGTCGGTATAGCTCTCATCGTACCTGAAAGTGAATCCGTCGTCGGTGAGCGTGACCGGCGCGCGGTGGATGTAATTACACCACCCTTCGCAGACCACGAGTTCGACGCGCGCGTCGGCGCCGCTGCCGATCAGCTCCAGCTCGATCCCGCCGAGATCGCCGGTCTCCTCGCTTGAGGCGACGTCGCCGTAGATGCCCGGCGCGACCGGCGCGACCGGCTCGGCTTCGGCGGATGAGCAGCCGCAGGCCAGCGCCAGCAACAGCGCCACGATCGGCCGCGGAATCAGACGGTCTCCGAGGCGAGCAGCGCGCGGACCGCGGCCAGCGCCGCGTCAGCCTTGTCGCCGTCCGGCCCGCCGCCTTGTGCCATGTCCGGACGGCCGCCTCCGCCCTGCCCGCCGACCGCCGCGACCGCGGCGCGCACGAGGTCGACCGCGCTCACCCGCGAGGTCAGGTCGTCTGTCACGCCCGCGGCCACCGTGGCGCGGCCGTCGTTGACCGCGACGATCGCCGCGACGCCCGAGCCGAGCCGCTTCTTGGCCTCGTCGAGCAGGCCGCGCAGCGCCTTCGGG